>Ga0163154_10007198_pt1 | contig 13348 bp, 10 predicted proteins | sample OliLakLV19MP9P1_FD_148649 | JGI IMG/M metagenome (GOLD analysis project Ga0163154, IMG submission 148649) | Freshwater microbial mat bacterial communities from Lake Vanda, McMurdo Dry Valleys, Antarctica - Oligotrophic Lake LV.19.MP9.P1 | ecosystem: Environmental > Aquatic > Freshwater > Lake >... | reverse complement strand
TCTGGGTGGTGTTGCACCAGAGCATGCACCACCCAGAGGATGTCGGCGGTCGGCTCCATCTCGGGATCGAGCAACTGCGTGTCCATCTCGGGGCGGCGATACCAGAGGCCGCCCACGTTCACGTTCATGATGGCGGGCGTCTGGGGAAGGCCGCGGCCGAGCATCCCGATCAACTGCACAAAGTGCGTGTGCGGGTCATCGCGGTCGAGCAGAGCCTCCAGGCCGACGATCCAGCGCACGTCGTGGGCGCTAAGGGCGTCGGCGTCCTGCTCGGACATCTGTCGTGACGATTCGCACCAGAGGACGAAGGGGCCGGGCAACGTGGCGGCCTCGGCGATCGCGCTCCAGCGGATGGATTGATCAACCTGCGGTTGCGGCGTGAGTTTGAGTTTGACCTCGCGCTTGCTCGTTGCGGACAAGGCTTGGCCCAGCGCGGCCTGCATCTCGCCCAGTGTGGGCGGCTGCGGTCTCGGCCAGAGCGCAACCAGGTTGATCGGCTCGACGGGCATGGGCCAAGCGGACATCAGCGAGTCGTCGGCGAGCGCATCGGAACCGGGGGCCGACGAATCGCGGCCATCGTGGGGGATGCGTGGAGGCTGCGCCATGACCACAGTGTACGAAACGTCGATTATTTTCTCAGGCGACGCATCACGACCGCCACGACGACGGCCATGAACATGGCAACACCCGTGACGGATAAGGCGGTCGACGGGATCACAAATCCCGATTCGGCAAGGCCAAAGATTTGCCACATGCCGGCAAGGGCGAGGCATGACAGAAGCACGACCATCAAGCGCCGATTGGATGCCACCCAGGCGTTGGCGGAGTCGCGACGTGCTTGTCGTGAATGGGCGGCGGTCGGATGAATGTCCATCACCTCCCGCCAGGTGACGGGGATGGTGGCTCCGCATTCCGTGCAACGGTTGCCGGTGCCTCCGCGGAGCAGATATCCGCACGCCTCGCACGTGAGGTCATCTCGATCGAATTCCACATCGCCCACATCAACCCAGATGAACTCGGCGTGACAGGTGGGACAGGGCGGCTCGCGTTTCGTGTCCAGCCGTCCGCTGCAGTTCGGACACTGCGGTTCATGGCGATCAACCAAAGGCAACGGGAAATGAATGTCGTGGCGCTCAAAGACCTCCATCGCCTCGTCAAAGCGAGCGCGGTCGATCAAGATGTGCTTGCGGTCCATCATCCCCATATCGGTGCCGATGATGTTGCCGAGGCCGCGATCGGAGTCAAAGGATCGGAACGCGATGCCGGCGGCGCGGAGCGCCCGTTCGGCCGCCTCGAACGGCTCGCGACCGAGAAACACCAGCTTGCGCTCGACCGCGACGCCACATTCGGGGCAATGATCCGACGCAATCCCGCGCAGGCTGTATCCGCACGAGGAACACGAAGCGATCGATTGATCAGCCAAGGTTGAATCCGCCTTGGGATGGCACGGTCGAGGCGTGCCGACCACATTCCGGACAATGCGAGGAGGTAATGCCATACAGCTCGTAGCCGCAGTGGAGGCATCGTCCGCGCTCGTGTAATGATGCGTCGAGGGGAACGATTCCCGCCCATTCCATCACCCAAGCCGCCGAGGGCCAGCAGCAACTGCGGATGAACAACGCGCGACGAGGCCCGGCCATGGCGATGCTCAAGTATGTATCACCCCGCGCGACGACGAGGCCGTGCTCCTCCAAAATGCGTTCGGCCTTGGCCCGCTCGGGTTTGGCGAAATCAAGTCGCAGCAGCCGCGTGACCCCGCAAGCCGCGCACTCCAGGTGCGAGGTGGCCGAGAGATCCTCCCCGCACTCCGAGCATGATTCATCCAGCACGCCGAACGGCGGCGGATCGTCGTTGGCGGCGGTGAAATCAAGCAGGCGGCCGCAGCCCGAACAATCCTCGTGCGTCCAAGGCACGATGCGGATGCGGCAATCGGGGCAATGAGGAAGCGGAACCGCCTGCTTGCCGCATTCGGGGCAAATATCCATCGTCGCGACGCGGAGGTCGTATCCGCATCGATCGCACACATCGGTGGTGGCCGCGCCCGGGAGGATCGGTCACGCCCTCAACAGGTGCCAGATGATCGTCAATTCCGCGATGGTCGTCGCGCCGATCACCACCAAAATGTATTTGCGGTTCCGCACCACCCGGCCTTCAAGCAGGGCATCGAACTCGACCTGCTCCTGCACGATCTCGTCGAGCAGGTCGCGGAGAGGTTGCCAATGTTGCGGCGAGACTTCGATGATGAACGGCCCGCGCTGGGTCCTCTCCCAGTCGTCGGCGTAGGGATCATCGAACGCCCCGGCGGCGGTGTGCGGGGAGGATCGAGGCTCGGTTGAGCGGAGCTGCACGTCGAATTCCATCGCGGCAATCGAGGTTGCCACCGCTGAAGCCTGGCGGAAATCATCACACCGGAACAGTTCACGCCACGGCGAATCGGAAAGGGTTCGCATGACCCAAGTGTAGGCCGGATTCAGCCAAATCCAAGGGAAAAAATGGATTAGACGAGGAGAGCCACCGAGAGCCACGGAGGAGGGGAGGAAGAGCTACAGATGAACACCGATGAACTCGGATGGGCAATGCAGCAGCCGCGAGCCAACGGCTCGCGGAGTGGGTTCCTGATCGGGAAGTCGCAGGGGTTGGCACGGATTCCGCGAGGCATTGCCTCGCGGCTCTTGACTTTCATCGTTCGCCGCCCGCAATTTTCCAATCTCATCCGTGCTTATCCGTGTTCATCCGTAGCCCTGCCTGTTCATCTTTATCCCGCCACGATGTTGATGATCTTGCCCGGTACGGCGACGACCTTGCGGATGCTTTTGCCTTCCAAAAACTGGGTGATTTTCGCATCCTGCATCACGGCTTTTTCCAGGGCCTTGGCATCCGCGCCGGCGGGCACGGTGATCTTGCCCCGCACCTTGCCATTGATCTGCACCGGCAATTCAATCTCGTCATCGCGAAGCAGGGCCGCGTTCACCGCTGGCCAGGGTTCGTGCGCGATGGTGCTCTGGTCGTTGAGTTTCGACCAAAGCTCCTCCGCCAGGTGCGGCGCAAAGGGAGACAGCATGACCGCGAAGGATGAAATCTGATCGCGGGTGAGGCCGCCGGACTTGGTGGCCAGGTTCACGAACTCGATCATGGCGGCGATGGCGGTGTTGAGGGCCAGCCGCTCGATGTCGCCCGCGACTTTGTCGATGGTGCGGTGCAGCAGTTTCTCGACCGCGTCGTCCGGCGAACCGGCGCATCGAAGCGCGCCCGATTGCTCGTCCACCGTCAACCGCCAGGCCCGCTGGAGGAAGCGGAACGGCCCCTCGATGTCGCGCGGGTTCCACGGCTTCGACTGTTCCAGCGGCCCCATGTACATCTCATACAGGCGGAAGGTGTCGGCCCCGTACTCGGCGATCACATCGTCGGGGTTGACGACATTCTTGAGCGTCTTGCTCATCTTGGCCACGATTTGTGCGACTTCCTCGCCGCCCGTCTTCAGGAAGAATTTTCCGCCGCGCTCCTCGACCTCGTCCACGGGAACCGTGCGGCCGGTGGAATCGCGGTACGCCCATGAGGTGATCATGCCCTGATGAAACAGGCGGCCGAAGGGTTCTGGCGTGCTGACCTCGCCGAGGTCGAACAGCGCCTTGTGCCAGAAGCGGGCGTACAGCAGGTGCAGCACGGCGTGTTCATTGCCGCCGATGTAGAGATCGACGCCGCCGGCGTGATGGGTTTTCGCGTCATACGGCCCATCCGCGCCGTCGACGCCCACGGATTGCAATCCGTGGGCGTCGCGCTTCGATGAAACCATCCAGTAATGTTCGGCGTCGCGCGACATGAAGCGTTGACTATTCTTCGGGTCGGCGTAGCGCAGGTAATACCAGCACGATCCGGCCCAACCGGGCATGGTGTTGGTTTCGCGCCTCACCTTGGCGTTCGGAGGCAGTGATGAAACGCTGGCTTCCCCCGCGGTGGTGTTCACCCATTCGGTCGCTTTCGCAAGCAGCGGTTGTGGGTCATCCGATTCGATCGGCTGGTAGTCCTGCATGGCCGGGAGCTTCACCGGTAGATGGGCGGGATCGACCGGATGATGGTTGCCTTCGTCATCGAACACGATCGGGAACGGCTCGCCCCAGTAGCGCTGGCGGCTGAACAGCCAGTCGCGGAGTTTGTAGTTGACCTTGCGCGAACCGTGGCTTGTTTGTTCGAGCCAGTCGATGATGCGTCGCTTGGCGTCGGCGGTGGGGAGGCCGTCGAGGGTGACGTCGGCGTTGGCGGAATTGATGGCGACGCCATCGCCCGTAAAAGCCTCATCGCCTGACGCCGACGGACTGAAGTCCGGCGGCCGGATGACTTCAATGATCGGCAAGTTGAACTTCCGCGAGAACTCGCCATCGCGTTCATCATGTCCGGGCACGGCCATGATCGCCCCGTGGCCGTAGCCCATGAGTACATAATCGGCGGTCCAGATCGGGATGTGTTTGCCGGTCGCCGGGTTGATGGCGTACGCGCCGGTGAACACGCCGGTTTTGTCCTTGGCGTCGGCCTGGCGATCGACATCGCTGCGGTTGCGGGCGGCGGCGACATACTCGCGCAACCGATCGACGTCCGTCTTCGCGTGCGGATTCGCGAGGACTTCCGCCACCAGCGGATGTTCCGGCGCGATCACCATGAAGGTCGCGCCGAAGATGGTGTCTGGGCGGGTGGTGAACACGCGCAGCGCGCCGAGCGGCTGGGCGCTGAGCGGCGGGGCGCCGCTCGCTAAACGGTCATTGCTTCCTGTGTTCTGATCCTTGATTCCTGATCGCTCGATCGCGAAATCGATTTCCGCCCCCTCGCTTCGCCCGATCCATTCGCTTTGCTGGATGCGCGTGCTTTCGGGCCATTTTACCAGTTCCAGGTCGCGCTGCAGGCGGTCCGCGTAGGCGGTGATGCGAAACATCCACTGCTTGAGCGGCTTGCGGAGAACCGGGAAGCCGCCGCGCTCGCTGCGGCCGTCGATGACCTCCTCGTTCGCCAGCGCGGTGCCGAGCTTGGGGCACCAATTCACGGTCTGCTGCGCCAGATAAGCCAGTCGATGCGAATCGATGATCGTGCGGCGATCGCGCGCGCTCAACGATGTCCACACGCCGAACGACCGCGCTTTGTCAGCCACGGAAAACTCCGCGGCGTCGGGGTTGATGCGCGCCGGCCTCGCCCCTGATTCCAATTCCTTGATCAACTCCGCGATCGGCCGCGCCCCATCCTGCGTCCGGTCGTACCACGAATCATACATTCGCAGGAAAATCCACTGCGTCCAGCGGTAGTAATCCTCGTCGATGGTCGCGAACTCGCGCGACCAGTCATAGGAAAAACCGAAGCGTTTCAACTGCCTGCGAAACGTGTCGATCGCCTTGCGGGTGGTGATGGCCGGATGCACGCCGGTCTGGATCGCGTACTGCTCGGCGGGCAAGCCGAAGGCGTCCCACCCCATCGGGTGCAGCACGTTGTGGCCGGTGTGCCGCTTGTAGCGGCAGATGATGTCGGTGGCGGTGTAACCCTCGGGATGGCCGACGTGTAGGCCGGCCCCGCTGGGATACGGAAACATGTCCATGCAGAAATACTTGGGCTTGGCGGGATCGAACCCGGGCTCGCCGGGATTGAGCGCATGGAACGTGCCCTCGGCGTCCCACCGCGCCTGCCACTTCAATTCCAGCGCATTGGCGAGGGCGGCGTTGTAGCGGTGCGGATGGTCGGGATCGCTGGACTGGGCGGGCGGTGTCGAGGATAAAGGCAAGGCGGTGCTCATGGGTGGCCTCGCATGGTATTCCAACCACAAAGGCCCCGCGTGGGCGAGGCCTTCGTGCTGTTTGATGCGGATGGCGAGGGCTTCTCAGCGCCGCAGCGCCGCCGCCGCCGCTTCCTTCAAATGTTGCTTCTTGTCGAGTTCGGCCAGGTGCTTCTTCGTCTCGCCGACGAGGTAAAAACTGCCGGTGACGCAGATGAGATCATCGCGGCCGACGGCGCGGCTAGCGAGCAGGAGCGCCTCGGGCAGGGTCTTCGCCACCTGGCTCATCTTGCCCGATTGCTCCGCGAACTCGCGCTGCAACTCCTCGGGGTCGGCGGCGCGGGGATTGCTGCGGGCCTTGGTGAAGATGATCTTGTCGCCGCCCAGCGCGACCTTTTCCAGCATTGCGGGGATGTCCTTGTCCTCGCAACAACCGAAGACGCACACCATGCTGTCGTAGGGCACATGGGCGCCGACGCAGCGCATGAGCGCGGCCATCGACGACGCGTTGTGCGCGCCATCGACGAGGATGCGAGGCTGATCCCACACGAGTTCCATGCGGCCGAGCAACTTGGTCTTGGCGAGACCTTCGTGGATCTGCGCTTCGGGGCAGTTGAAACCGCAAGCCTTGAGGGCATCGACCGCCGCCAACGCCAGGGCGCAGTTCAAGGCCTGGTGCTCGCCGGGCATGGGCACGGGCAGGTGCATGAACTGGCTGGTTTGGGTGATCATGCACACGCGCGAGTGCGGGCCGAGGTCATCGGAAGCGCCGAAGCGCACGCTGAATTCGATGTCCTTGTTGATCACCTTCAAGGGCGTGCCGACTTCGTCCGCCATCTGCTTGAGGGCAAGCTCCACCTCGCGGGGCTGCTCGACCGTGAATGCCGGCACGTTTTTCTTGAAGATGCCGGCCTTTTCGCGGGCGATCTTGTCCAGCGTGCGGCCGAGCAGGTGCATGTGGTCGAAGTCGATGGTGGTGATGATGCTGACCGCGGGCGTGATGACGTTGGTGGAGTCGAGCCGTCCGCCCAGCCCCACCTCGACGATCGCGATGTCGACGGCCTGCTCGGCGAAGTGCTTGAACGCCATCGCCGTCATCAGCTCGAAGAACGTCGGCTCGAAATCGAGTTTTTCGGCGGCGACGGCGATCTCCTTGCTCAGGTCGGTGAACTCGGTGCGGCCGATCATGTGCCCGTTAATGCAGATGCGCTCGCGGATGTCCATCACATGCGGGCTGGTGTACATGCCCACGCCGTACCCGCATGCCTGCAACATGTTGGCGATCATGGCGGTGGTGGAACCCTTGCCCACCGTGCCCGCGACATGCACCATCTTCACCTGGTCCTGCGGATCGCCCAAGAGTTTGAGAAGCCTCCGCATGCGATCCAGCTTGAAATTCGCTTCGTCGTAGCGGATGACGCGCATGCGCTCGTAATCGACCCGATCAAGGAGGTAGCGAACCGCATTGGGGAAGGTGGTGATATCCACCGCCGGAGCCGCGCGCTGGGGCATCGGCTTCTTGGGCCCTTTCGTTTGGGTCATGGTGCGACGATTTTATCAGAAATGAAGTTCCGAATCAAATGTTTGCGCGCAAGTCGTTGCCAGGCATGGGCTTACGAGTTAAATCGAGTTCATGAACCGCCGTTGACGGTGCCCTTGGCGGCGAAGTTCACGCGCATGATGGTCGAAATCAGACGAAAATAACTGTTCCCGCGCGATGGTGCGGTCGTTCCCAGGAGTTTCCGGCCCATGTCTTCCGATCATAAAGAAGCCCAGCGTCACGAATCGTGGCGCGTTTTTCGCATCATGAGCGAGTTCGTCGAGGCCTTCGACACCCTCTCGCACATCGGCCCCGCCGTCACCGTGTTCGGCTCGGCCCGCACCGCGCCCACGGACAAGTATTACCAGGCGGCCGTCGATTGCGGCGCGAAACTGGTCCAGAAGGGTTTCGCCGTCATCACGGGTGGCGGGCCGGGCATCATGGAAGCCGCCAACAAGGGCGCGCAGGACGCCGGCGGCACGTCCATCGGCCTCAACATCACCCTGCCCATGGAGCAGGCGCCGAATCCCTATCAGAATGTCGAGCTCGACTTCCGCTACTTCTTCGTGCGCAAGGTGATGTTCGTGAAGTACGCGCGCGGCTTCATCATCTTTCCCGGCGGCTTCGGCACCATGGATGAATTCTTCGAGGCCCTCACGCTCATCCAGACACTGAAGGTGGTGCCGTTCCCGGTCGTGCTCATCGGCAAGAAGTTCTGGTCGGGCCTGCTCGACTGGTTTCACCAGACGCTCGACCAGGAGTGTCACACCATCAGCCCCGCCGACTTCAACCTGTTTCACGTCACGGACAGCGTGGAGGAGGCCGTGAACATCGTGTACGAGACGCACATCGGCAAGCGCAAGGCCGCCGCCGAGTTGCCTCGATTCTGGGGCGATGAGTCGGCTCCCACCGGCGAAGGCACCCGCAGCGGCGTGATGCCCCGAAAAACCGGCATGCGCCGTTCGTCACCGGATACGCTGGATGACGATGCGCTCTAATAGGGCGGTCTGGGCAGGAGTCATGGCGGCGCGCGCTGAACGGCTACGATTCGGCGAGGCGAAGCCATCATGATGATCTGGGAAGCCATCCTCGTTTCTTGTCTCGTCGGCGATGGTTCCATGATGTCGCAACCGCCGCCCGAGCGCGCGGGCTGGCAACCGCTCCACGAAGCCGCGAGGCAAGGCGACGTGGAAGCGCTGAACGCCGTGTTGGAGACGTCGCCTGACTTGGAAGCCGTGGTCCGCGAGCCGGATTCCGATTTTGATGGCTTGACCGCGTTGATGCTGGCGGCGAAAGGGGGCTGGCGAATCTCCACCGACCAGTTGGTGCGCGCGGGTGCCTCCTTGACGACCTGCACGCCCCAGGGCGAAACCGCCCTGCATTTCGCGGCGCGATCCGGCGATCCGCATGTGACCGCCACGCTGATCGATGCCGGGGCCGACGTCGGCGTGATGGACAGCAGTCAGCAGACACCCTTGATGCGCGCCGCCGGCGCGTGTGCCGGCGAGAGCGTCCGCCTGCTGCTCGTGGCGGGCGCGGATGTCAATCAACATGGCGCGGATGGATGGACGGCGTTGATGTCGGCGGCGCGGGCGGGCTGCGAGGCCGTCATCGAACCGTTGCACCGCGCCGGCGCGGCCGTCGACGCTCAATGGCGTGATGGCTCGACGTCCCTGCATTTCGCCGCCAATTTCGGCGATGGGCCCAGCGTACAGGCGTTGGTGAAGGCCGGGGCGAATCCAAACATCAGCGACGCGTCGGGAATGACACCCTTGCATCAGGCGGCATTGCGGCAGGATGCGGGCAAGGCAAAAATCATTCTTGCCGCCGGTGGCCAGCCCGATGCACGGAACGGCGATGGATTGACGACCCTCATGATGGCCGCCATGTACGACGACTTGCCCTTGATCGATGCGTTGCTGGAGGCGAAGGCGCACCTCGACCTTGCGGACAAGGATGGCAACACGGCCCTGCATTGGGCCGTGCTGTATGCGGGCGTGGAGGTCTGCGCGAAACTGATCGACGGCGGCGCTCCGTTCAATCAGCGCGATCACGGCGGATTGACGCCCTTGATGCATGCCGCATCAGGAACCGACGCGGGATTGATCAGGCTTTTTTTAGAGCGCGGCGCCTCGCCCCAAGAATGCACGGAAACTGAAGACACCCTGCTGATGATCGCCGCGACGGCGTCCGAGCCATGCCGGGCGTGCATGGAGGCGTTGAGGGAAGCGGGTGTGGCCACGAATGCAGCGAACCTGCGGGGCGAAACCGCCCTGCACCTGGCGGCGCGCGATGGCAACCCGGAGACCGTGCGGTGGCTGCTCGACCAGGGTGCGCCATCCACAACCGCTGACGCGCGCGGCCGCACCGCGCTCGACTTTGCGGCCATGCGCCCGGACGCAGCGCGGGTTGAAGTCATGCGGATGTTGCAATCCGCTGCCGCAAAGCCCCGCTGAGTTACACTCGCGTCCGCATGAGCGCGGAGCCGAATCTTTGGCCGGACGACGAGCAAGCCCGAGGCTTGTCCCCGCAATCGTCGCGCATTGAGGACGCGGCCAACGAATCGCCATCAGATCAACTCGTGCAGCAACTGCTGGCCGAGCCGATGAACATCGAGGTGCTGGCCGACGCGGTCGAGCGGCAGGAGGCCGCCGACGCCGCCGACACGCTGGAGGATTTGCCCGAGCAGGAAGCGGCCGACGTGCTGGCGGAGATGGAGATCCAGGCCGCCGCCGACGCCGTGGCGGAGATGGAAAAACCTCTGGCGGTGCGGGTGATCGAGGACCTCGTCGATGAGGACAACACCGCCTACGCCGCCAACCTGTTGCGGCACATGGCTCCCGATGACGCCGTTGACCTGATGCAGGCGATGGACCTCACCCATCGCGATGGCCTGCTGAGGGGCATGTCGTACGCGCAGGCGTCGAAGCTGCGCACTTTGATCAACTACGACCCCGAGTCGGCCGGCGGCATCATGACCACCGACTACCTCGCTTTGCGCGAGGAGTTGACGGTCGCGCAAGCCACCGACGCGGTGCGTCGCCAGCCGATTCCCGATGAAGTGCAGCACTTGATGGTGATCGATGACAGCGGCAAGCTGCGCGGCATGCTCAGCCTGCGGGCGCTGCTGATCAACAAACCCGAACAGCGTCTGCACGATCTTCTTGGCGAGTCGGTTCCGGCGGTGCGGCTGGACATGGATCGCGAGGCCGTGGCCCGCGAGTTCGACCGCTACGACTACGCCGTGATGCCGGTGGTGGACGACATCGGCCGCCTCATCGGCGTGGTCACGTTCGACGATGTCATCGACATCATTCGCCGCGAGCAGACCGAGGACGTGCAGCGGACCGTCGGCGCGAGCGCGGGCGAAGCGGTGTATTCAACGCTTGGCGAAAAGTTCCGTGGCCGCCTGCCGTGGCTGGTGGTGAACCTGTTCACGTCGTGCCTGGCCGCGATGGTGGTGCTGCAATTCGAGGACCTGATCGCCGAGCTGGCGGTGCTGGCGGTGCTGATGCCGATCATCGCCAACCAGGCGGGCAACGCCGGCCAGCAGGCGCTGGCGGTCACGTTGCGCGGCATCGTGCTGGATGAAATGCGGGCCGCCCGGATCATGCCGCTTCTCATGCGCGAGGCGGCGGTGGGCGCGATCAACGGCCTCGTCGGCGGCACGATCATCGGCCTCACCGTTACGCTCCTGGGGTGGTTGGAAATTTCCGATGCCAGTTGGGAACTTGGGATCGTCGCGGCGATCTCCATGGCGATCGCGCTGGCGATCGGCTGCTTTGCGGGCTCCAGCATCCCGCTGCTCATGCGGCGGCACGGCTTCGACCCCGCGCACGGCTCGTCGATCTTCCTCACCATGATCACCGACAGCATGAGCTTCTTCACGTTTCTTGGCTGCGCCAGCCTGCTTTGGCGGTGGATGCATTGACGTCCCTTGCCAGGCTGCGCCCGAATGCGGCGTGGGTACACTTCACCGCGTGCAGGCGGACATCGAGAAAATCCTCATCGGCCGCGAGCAGATCGCCCAGCGCATCAAGGAGCTTGGCGCGGCCATCCGCCGCGACCTCGACGACTGGAGCCGCGACGGCGAGGTGGTGCTGGTGCCCGTGCTCACGGGCAGCATCATCTTCGTGGCCGACCTCATGCGCGAATTGCCCAACAAGATCCGCATCAGCGTGATCGCGGCCAGCAGCTATCCCGGCCGCAGCACGCAGAGCAAGGGCGCGCAGATCGCCGGTTCCCTGCCGGGCGAGGATGAGATCGCCGGCAAGCATGTGCTCATCGTCGATGACATTCTCGACTCCGGCTCGACGATCCGCCTCATCCGCGCGGAACTGCAGAAACGGAATCCGAAATCCGTCCGCGCCTGCGTGCTGCTTCGCAAGACCATTCCCTCGGCTCTCGAAACGCCATGCGAGTACGTCGGCTTCGACATCCCCGATGAGTTCGTGGTCGGCTACGGCCTCGATTACGACAACTTCTACCGCAACCTGCCCGATGTGGGCACGCTGAAGAAGGAGGCGATGTAATGGTCGCAACCTTGCCGCCCCGCACCGCGGAAGATGCGCCGGCACCGCGATCGGCCGATCGCGTCGCCCACGCCGCCGACGCCGGCACGCTGGAGATCGACGCCTCCGCCGCGCTCCTGGGAAAGGATCTGGTGCAGGATGGCGAGATCATCATCTTGATGCTGCGCCCCAGTTTGTGGTTCGTGACGCTGTCTTCGCTAGGCGGGCTGGTGATGATCGCGCTCTTCACGTTCGCCCTCGCGTATGTTTCGCAGATGCCTTGGGCAGCCTGGAACGACACGCAGGCGTTCGCCATCGGCGCGGGATTGGTCGCGCTGCGTTTGGGGTGGCAATTTTTGGAATGGCTCAGCCGCGTGTACATCCTCACGGATCGCCGCATCATCACGCGCTCGGGCGTGCTGCGGGTGGCGGTGTTCGAGGCGCCGCTCAAAAATATCCAGCACACCAGCGTGTTCGCGGAGGTGCGCGAGCGGCTGTGCGGCCTGGGCACGCTCGGCTTCGCGACGGCGGGCAGCGACACGTTCGACGCGTTCTGGGTGATGATCCGCCAACCGTTCGTCGTGCATCGCACGGTGGTCGAGACGATCCGCCGGTATGGGCGGTAGGCGTGATTCCAGAGAGGAAGAGGGGAACCACGGATGAACACGGATGAACACGGATAGAGAATGGAGAGAGGGGCGGCAGAGCGATGACCATCGATAGAATGATGGTCTTCAATAGCCGCGAGGCAATGCCTCGCGGAGTCCGTGTCAATATCAATGACTTTCCATTGAAGAACCCGCTCCGCGAGCCATTGGCTCGCGGCTACTCGATCCCCATCCGTGTTCATCCGTGTTTATCCCTGGCTCCCCTTGGCTTTGCCCTCTCTGTGTCTCAGTGTCTCTGTGGTTCGCCTTGCTGTATCTCTATGGCTCGACGACCAGTTTTCGTTGGTCGAGATATCCCGCGATCGACTGCGTGCCCACCACCGTCAGCGACGCCGGCTTGTCACTCACGTCGATGATCGCGCGGAAATTCTCCACGCGCAGCGACACCATCGACTGCGGTGTGAAGCCCACCACCAGCCGTTCATCCAATGAGCCGTCGTCGGCGAAATACACCGAGCGGCCGGCGTGTACCTGCGAGACCGTCGCGTTGCTCATGGCCATGGCCACGGTGACGACGACCAGCGCGAAGAAGCACGCGCTGGCGGACAGGCCCCGCATCCAGCGCGGGATCGCCAGTTTCATCGCCATCACCACCCACAGCGCGGCCGCCACCGTCGCCAAGGCGTCCATCCCCGCCGCCAGCCGCAGGTTGTCCAGCCACAGGTCGAGGTCGGTGAAATCAAACGGCAATTCCCGGATGAGTTCGAGCCGCAATGGCGAGACGGTCCACCACAACAGCGCGACCGCGTTGATCATGCCGAGAATCGCGCCGGCGAACGAGATCGCCACGATCGCGGGCTTCACCTTCGGCCCGCCCGGCTGCAACGGCTTCACCGCGCCCAGGCTCGCCGCCGGAATGGCAATGAGCACAAAGCCCACC
>Ga0163154_10007197_pt1 | contig 13348 bp, 8 predicted proteins | sample OliLakLV19MP9P1_FD_148649 | JGI IMG/M metagenome (GOLD analysis project Ga0163154, IMG submission 148649) | Freshwater microbial mat bacterial communities from Lake Vanda, McMurdo Dry Valleys, Antarctica - Oligotrophic Lake LV.19.MP9.P1 | ecosystem: Environmental > Aquatic > Freshwater > Lake >... | reverse complement strand
CCACAGGGCCGCCCGGTGTTCCTGTTTCATGGGTTGCCTGGCTCGCGGTTGCAACGCCCAACCAATGAATCGGCAGCGCTGCAATTGGGCGCACGATTGATTGCCATTGATCGGCCCGGCTTTGGTTTTTCGGATTTTCTGATTGATCGCGGCCTACCCGATTGGCCGCGTGATGTTGCATCCCTTGCCGATGCACTTGGCATTGAGCGCTTTGCTGTCGCTGGTATTTCGGCTGGTGGCCCATATGCGTTGGCCTGTGCCTGGCGCTTACCAGAACGTGTGACGGTTGCGGCGCTTGCCAGTAGCCCCTGCCCAACCTACCTGCCCGGTGTTTTGGTTGGTATGATCCGCTCGAATCAGATTGTGATTCGCACAGCACAGCGTACACCGCCACGCCTGGCCCTGCAGATCGCCCGGTTTGTTGATGCAATCACAGGCCGCAACCCCAAACTTATTGCGGCACTTGTGTTTGGGTTGGTTTCGACACCACTGACCGATGAAGATCGGATCGCCCTAGCACGGCCCGAAATCCAGGAAATGTACCTCGAAAGTGTGTTGGAAGCGTATCGCAATGGCTGGAGCGGCCATGCCTGGGACCTGATTGTGCTCAACCGGCCATGGGGATTTGCACTAGAGCAGATCCGCGTTCCAGTTTGCCTATGGCATGGCGAAGCCGATGAACTCGTTCCACCAGTGATGGGCCGATATCTGGCAGCGCGCATTCCCAATTGCCAGGCCGAATTCATTCCCGAATCTGGCCATCTGCTGGTGTTTACCCATTGGCCAACGATGTTAGCAGCGCTCCTAGAAACCAAAACTTCGCCCGTGCTATACTGAATGCATATACCTGCATATAGAACATGTGTTTGACAATACACGATATCTGTGCTACACTCCACCGTGTAGGAAGCAAGGAGGATCGTCATGAGTGAAGCAACCACGGAAGTATCGAATGAGACAGCGGCGTTAGCAACCGCTCCCACCATTAAGTACATGGATTGGGTCGATCCTACATCGTGGCCGCCAAGCGATCTGCCCTATGACGATGGAGAACCAATGGAGTCGCCATGGCATATGGGTAGCGGTTCGCTGCTCAAGGCGAGTTACATTGCGGCCCGTGGTGGGCAGATGCTCGATTTCTATGTCGGCGTCAACATGTTTGTGTATTACAGCTGGAAGCAGGTTCGCAACAGCGAATACAAAGGCCCGGATGTCTACTTCGTTAAGGATGTGGATGGCCAGAAACCACGGTTGTTCTGGGCAATCTGGGATGAGGATGGCCGCTACCCGGATGTTGTGATTGAGTTGCTTTCACCAACCACCGAGCAGAGTGACCTGACGACAAAACTGGAGATCTATCGCCAGAAGTTTCATCTAACCGAATACTTCTGCATTGCTCCACAGTGCGAGCGAATCCTTGGTTGGAAGCATAACGGCGATACGATGGAGTCGCTGCCGCTGGACGAACGGGGCTGGATGTGGAGCGATTATTTTGGGCTATGGATTGGCCCATGGCGTGGTTTCTATCAGGGTGAAGAGCATACCTGGCCACGCTTCTACCACGCCGATGGGTCGCTGGTGTTGCTGGAGGCCGAGTCGGAGAAACAACGCGCCGAGTCGGAGAAACAACGCGCTGAGTCGGAGAAACAACGCGCCGATGAACTCGCCGCTCGGTTGGCAACACTGGAAGCAGAATTGGTGCGGTTGCGTGGTGGCGGGTAGCATGCCGCAGGCTAAAGCCACGCGGCTAGGGTGCATTATCCCATAATCGCATTACCCCCTGGCCGCAGGCTAAAGCCACGCGGCTAGGGTGCATTATCCCATAATCGCATTACCCCCTGGCCGCAGGCTTCAGCCTGCGGATGGTTGGTGGGTGATTCCAGAGAATCATGGCCGCAGGCTTCAGCCTGCGGATGGCAGAGGGAATATAACTATGGATCTCGGTGCAAAACTCGCTGAGGGTAAGACGAAGATCGTCTATGCTCATCCAACCGATGCAGCGCTGGCAGTGATTGTGCATAAGGATGGCATCACCGCTGGGGATGGGGTGCGCCGGAATGTGATTGTTGGCAAGGGTGTTTTGAGTGGCCGAACGACGGCGAATGTGTTTAGTTTACTCAACCAGGCTGGCATTGCGACCCATTACGTCAGTGCGTCAGAGCTGAGTATGCCAAGTATGATGATTGTGCAGCGCTGCACCATGATCGCGCTTGAGGTTGTTATGCGGCGGCTTGCAACAGGATCATACCTGCGTCGCCACCCGGATGTGAGCGAAGGAACACGCTTCGATCCACCACTGGTTGAGTTCTTCCTAAAAGATGATGCCCGCCATGATCCACAGGTGACAGCGGAGGAGATTGTGGAACAATCGGTTGCGACTGTGGCAGAAGTTGCCAAGATGCTTGATGATGGGCGGCGGGTGTTTGCCGTGATCGAAGCGGCCTGGGCACAGCACGATGTCACATTGGTCGATCTTAAGATTGAGTTTGGGCGGCCAATCAGGGCAAATGATCAAATAGCGTCGAGGGACGATCAATCGGCAGAGTTGATTGTGGCCGATGTGATCGATAATGATTCCTGGCGGATCTGGCCTGGTGGCGACAAAACCCGTATGCTGGATAAACAGGTCTATCGCAATATGAGCGATGTCACCGAGCAGGGCTTGGAAGAGCTCAGGCAGCGCTATGAGATTGTTGCGAACCTGACTGATGCATGGCGAGCTTAATGCGGTGAAACACCAGTCAGGCCCGCCAACGGTGCGTAATCATCGCCAAGAATGAGATCTTCCTCGGCAAAGCGTTGTGGGCGGAATGGCTCGATTGGCGCTGTCGTTGCCGCTCCGTTGAGGATCAGTTCGGCGATACAGGCACCAATTGCTGGTGCTTTCTTGAAGCCACTGCCGCTCATCCCAACAGCCAGGAACAGGCCATCGGCAGGCCCACGCCCAATAATTGCTCCACGATCCGGTGTAACATCAAGCGGTCCGCTGCGCCCATAGGCAAAGCGTACTTTGGCGAAGCCAGCGATGCGCCCGGCAATTCCGCTGCGGGCACGCCCCGGCACCTCAAGATCATAGGAGTGCAGGCCATCATCGAAGGTTGTGAGGTTGTGGCTGAAGCCACTCAAGCCAACCAGTGTCAGATCGACTTCGTGCGGTCGGGCATAATACCCACGCGCACGGTCGATGATCGTCAGATGGCCAGCGATGCCTTCGGGTAGTTCTGGCGCACGATGAAGGATTGCGATCTGGCTTAATACAGGGCGAATTGGCAATTCTAGCCCGAGTGGCGCAACCAGCGGAATAGCCCAGCCGCCATTGGCTAATACGACAATCGGCGCTTCGACGGAACCTGATGCGGTATCGACACCAGTGATCCGCCCATTGTTCACACGCAACCCTGTGACGGCGATCCCCTCGCAGATCTCTGCGCCACGTCGTTGAGCGGCCTCAACCAGCGTTAGCGTTGCTGCAACGGGATTCGCATAGCCGCTGCGTGGCTCATAGGCAATCCGTTCGCCATCGCCTACTGCCAAGCCTGGCTGTAGTTGTGCTGCCTCATAGGCGTTAACGAGGCGTGTATCGATACCAACCTGATCGTGGAGCATGGCAGTATTGCGTTCCAGTGCTGCACTATCGATTGGGCCAACAATCTGGAGGAAGCCAGTTGGGACGAAGCCGCAACTACCGCCCACCAATTCGGGCCATTGTTCGAACCAGGGCAATGCTGCCAACGCCATGCGAGCTTCTGGCGCATTCGTATAATGCGTCCGCACCAGCGCGCCGGATTGGCCAGTTGCCTGTCCGGCCAGCCGGCCACGTTCGAGCAACAGCACATCGCGTAATCCCAGGCGCGTCAGATGGAATGCTATACTTGCGCCAACGATACCACCACCAACGACGACTGCTTCTGCTGTGTGTCGCATTGGCATCTCCTGGCTGAATCATCATGAGCATGCATCATTGTATGCCCATAGCTATATGGTATCATAGCCGTCGAATCCCCGATTTTTCGATGAATAGTATCTCTGATAGTGATTTCGTAGCGCAAAGTGAGGCATATATGCCAACACCAACAATCGTTGAGCAGATTATCGACCAACGAATCGTCGCGATCGTTCGGTTAGAACGCTATGATCGGGCTGTTGAGGTGGCCCGTGCATTGGCCGATGGCGGAATCACGGCAATTGAGTTTACGCTGACTGGTGAGGGCGCGAATGAGGCGATTGCTGCCTGCCGTGCCGCGCTTGATGATGTGTTGGTTGGCGTTGGCACAGTGCTGGATGAACTTGCAGCCAGCGCTGCGATCAATGCTGGCGCACAGTTTGTGGTGACACCAGCGCTGCGTCCGAAAGTCATCCTCTCCTGTAAGGCATATGGGGTGCCAATTCTTTGCGGTGCGTTGACGCCAACGGAGGCACTGACGGCCCACGAGTTGGGTGCCGACATGATCAAAATCTTCCCGGCTCGCGCCTTTGGCCCAGCATACATCAAGGATCTGCTCGCACCACTGCCGTTTCTGAAGCTGGTTCCGACTGGCGGTATCGGGCCAGAGAATGCCCGATCCTACTTCGATGCTGGTGCAGCCGCAGTTGGGATTGGTGGAAATCTTGTTGCGGCCAAAGCGGTTGCTGCTCAGGATTGGGCGGCGATCACAACCGTTGCTCGTTCGTGTGTTGCGGCAGTGCGTTAGGGAGAAGCACACATGATTGATGTCGTCACACTGGGCGAGTGCATGGCTGTCTGCTACCCTGCTGACCCGATTCGCCTTGATGATGCCCGCACGCTGCTGTTGGATATTGGCGGTGCCGAGGCCAATCTGTCGATTGCGCTAGCACGCCTTGGTATTCGGGCACGCTTCATCAGCCGAGTAGGCGATGATCCATTTGGCCAGCGCATTCGCAGCGTTCTCAAGCAGGAAGGGGTTGATGTGACTGGGATCATCACCGATCCCCAGGCACCAACCGGTATGTTCTTCCGTGAATGGCTGCCCGATGGTGCTCGCCGGGTCTATTATTATCGCGCTCACTCGGCGGCAAGCCGTATGCAGCCAACAGATCTGCAGCCAGAACAGTTTACTGGCGCACGCTTTGTGCATCTGACTGGTATTACGCCAGCGTTGAGCCAAACCTGTGCCGCAACAGTCATGCAGGCGATCAAGCTGGCGCAGGCTGCTGGCGCACAGGTCTCGTTCGATCCAAACTATCGCCCGAAACTGTGGGAACCGGATGCTGCCCGTGTCGCGCTGCTGCCGATCATTCAACAATGCGATGTGTTGCTCATGGGCCATGAGGATGCTCGGGCAGTGCTTGGTGTTGATGATGATGAGCAGATGCTGCAATCTGCGGCGGCCCTTGGCCCGCGCATCGTTGTGTTAAAACGGGCTGAGCGTGGCGCACTTGCACTGGCCGATGGTATACGCTATGAGGCTCCAGCAATTGCAGTTGAGCATGTGGTTGATCCAGTTGGGGCTGGTGATGGTTTTGATGCAGGGTTTCTGGCTGGAATGCTGCGTGGTGACACAATCAGCGAGGCGCTGAATCTGGGTGCGCTGGTTGGCGCAGCCTCGGTTGCGGCCCTTGGCGATTATGCTGGTTATCCGTGCGCCTGATCATCCTACGCAGCATCATAATGTGGCTTTTCGCTCATTTGTGAACAATTCGTCAATCAGTGATTGAGCATGGGGCACTACACTTTAGTCGATAGTTCGACTGAGGAGGCCCCATGTCTCGTACGATTCGTGTATCAGCGCTGTGCCTGCTGGCGATGATTGGTTCGCTGTGTGCTACGGCACCACATTCAGTGCAGGCAGCCCAACAGGTCATTTATGATGATGCCCCAGCAGCGGGCTGGTTGAACTATTCCTGGGCGACAGTGAATCTGGCCGTTACAACACCGCTACATAGTGGCTCCAAAAGTATCAGCGTGAACTATGGCAGCTTCGGTGGCCTGTATCTTGCCTATTCTGGGTTTAGCACGAATGGCTATACAAAGCTGCGCTTCTGGATTCATGGCGGCAGTGCCGGTGGCCAGAATATCCGGGTCTATGCCATCCGCTCAAGCGATCCTCCTGGTCAGAATGGCCCAAAAATCAGTGTGCCAGCGCCAAGTGCAGGAACCTGGAGCGAGGTACAGATCGCGCTTGCCGATCTGGGAGCCACTGACACAACCATCACTGGGATTGTCTGGCAGTCAGCCACCAACGGAACCCAGCCGACGGTCTACTTCGATGATATTGCACTGATTGATGATGCAAGCCCAGATGGGCCAGTGCTCAGTGATGGGTATCTGACGCCGAGTGCGGTGCGGGCCGATGATCAGACAACTGTGGTAGCACGAGTGAAGGTTGCTGATCCACAGGGCCTTGGTGATGTCACCACTGTGACACTGGCCGCAACTGCGCTTGGGCGTGGCACGCTCACGCTGCGCGATGATGGCCGCAGTAACGATGGTAGCGCTGGCGATGGCGTGTATGGTACCGTCTTTACCGTTGCCTCGGGTATCGCTACCAATGAGGTAGCGCTGACTGTGAGCGCCCGTGATCAGGCTGGCCATACTGCAAGCCTCAATCTTGGTGCATTTGTTATTCTCGCCCCACCCGGCGGTAGTATTCCATTGGGATTGCCAGCCCAGATTGCATGGGGAACCAATGAGTGGAGCGAGGCAAACGGCCAGGATTGGCAGGTCAATAGCGGCGTGCCCTGGCAGTACGATTACCAGTATATTACCTATGATTGGTACCAGAATGGATGGGGCGGCGATTTTGTTGGGCGCTTCAGTCGCCAGGCATGGTCGAAGGGCTATGTGCCGGTTGTCTCAGCCTATTTTATCCTGGGAACACCAACGGCCTGTGGCGAAGCTGCTGCATGTTATATCCAGAAATTGCAGAATCCGGCTTCAGTGAGCGCCTACCTTGCTGCAATCACGGAAGCTGCGCGGCAGGCAAAGGGCGATAAGCCAGTGATCATGCAGATCGACCCTGACTTCTTCGGGTTTATGCAACAGATCAGCAACGATAGCGCCAATCGGCCAGCGGGCGTCAAGGCCGATGATCCAAATTCCTTCATAGTAGCGCTGAACGACCCGAATTACCCAAATACCTTCGCTGGCTTTGGGCGAAAGATTGTCGATACCCTCCATAGCACGGCCCCAAATGTGTTGGTTGGGCTACACGCCAGCACTTGGGCCACCAATCAAGATCCCAACAATGTTACAGCACAGGAAACCATTCAAATAGCCAAGCGTATTGCCGGATTCCTTGGCGCATCTGGTGGTATTCAGGCCGATCTGCTATTTGTGGAATGGAGCGATCGTGATGCTGGTAGTGGCTTACGGCCCTGGTGGGATGATACAAACCGCCAGTTGCCACGGCCATCGCGGGCTATTCTGTGGGAAAATGCGCTATCGGCGGCAAGCGGCAAGCGGCTTATTCTGTGGCAGGTGCCCTGTGGGAATATGAGCCTCAACAATACCACAAACCATTACCAGGATAATCGGGTGGCATATGCCTTCCGCCATCCACGCGATCTTGTCGATACTGGTGTTATTGCGGTGCTGTTTGGTGGCGGTACAGGCGAGATGACCCAGCCATCAACGGATGGCGGCTTTATTCAGGCTCAGGGCAAAATCGCCTATGATCCACCAGCCGCACCAACTGGCTTGGGTGTGCTGAATGCCAATGGGCCAACGGCGACAATCCTCTGGAATGAGAATAGCGAACCGGATCTGTGGGGCTATCGAGTCAGTTATAGCCGAACGGGTGGCCCGACATACACGCTTGATGCGCGCCGGGCGAATGCTACAGTGTTGGTGCTACCAGATATTGGAACCTGGACGGTGAGCGTCAGTGCCTATGATGCCCAGAATCGGGTTGGCCCTGCATCTGCGGCAGTGAATGTAACAACCACTGTTGCTGCCGTTCGGGTAAACCTGCCGATGATCGCACGTTGATGTTGTTGGGCCGTAGAGACGCAAGATTTTGCGCCTCTACGTATGCTGCGGACTAAAGCCACTCGGCTATGGGCCATCATCCCGTTGCCGCAGGCTTCAGCCTGCGGATTCCAAGGGCATTGATCATTCTTTCTGATCGAATACTCAATCTTCATCAGCCTGCGGATTCAAGTTTGGTCATGTCATGCTGAGCAACGCGAAGCATCTCCAGTTCTGCTGCGATCTGCCAGATCCCTCGCGTTGCTCAGGATGACAGGAAACCCCTTGGCTACAACTGTACTATAGCTAAGTGCAGAACGGTTGAAGAGCGCTTTGGAATGCGCAAGCTATGCTTGCGCGAGCGGCAGCATGGCTGCCGCACTCCACATGTTCAATGATTCTGCTCTCAGCTATAGCGCTTCTGACTCCTGACTCCTACTCTATCCCCCAACCGTCCGCCCACTTGGCACCGCTAATGTCTTATCAAAGGTTTTTGAGCCAACCCGTGGCCGGATAACCACATTGCGGCCAATTGTGGCCCCCGCTGGGATTTCGGCACCGCGCCCAACCAGTGTTAGCCCGGTGTTGAGCAGATCCGGCGATTGCTGATTGGGCGTATTGTCCTCGCCATCACCAACCAAGGCCCCTGCACCAACACGCACACCCTTATCCAGAATACAGCGGTCGATCACAGCACCAGCCTCGATCACCGTATCGGTCAGAATGATCGAATCACGAACGATAGCACCCTCGGCGATCACCACACCTGGCGAGATCACCGAACGTGTGACGCTGCCATTGATCCGGCAACCATCACACAGCAGATTCCCCTCAACTCGTGCCTGCGGGCCGATCTCAGCCGCTGGCCGCTCCTCGCTCTTGGTGTGAATCACCCAATCTGGGTCGAACAGATCGAGCGCTGGTGTTTCGACCAAAAGGGCCATGTTGGCTTCATAATAGGCCTGTACCGTTCCGACATCGGCCCAGTAGCCCTGGAACTGATGCGCGACCACATGCGTCTGTTTGATCAACCGAGGCATCAGGTCACGCCCAATATTGGTACCATTGCCAGATGTCAGAATCTCCGTCAGGAAGCTTTTGCGGAAGGCATAGATGCCCATTGATGCCATCGTCGAGCGGGTGCGGCGTGGCTTCTCCTCGAATTGGCTGACGGTCCCATCTGGCTCGACTGTCACAATCCCGAAGCGATGCGTCTCGTGTGGGCTGACGCTATGGACTGCCACGGTGATGTCGGCATCACGCTCCTCGTGCAGGCGCAGCATTGGGCGATAATCCATCTTGTAGATATGATCGCCAGCCAATACGAGTACCACATCGGTTGGGCTTTCGGCAATAAAATCCAGATTCGCACGTAGCGCATCGGCATTGCCCTTCTGCCAATCGCCACCCTCTGCCGTCAGGTAGGGGTGTAACACGCGCACCCCGCCGATTCGGCGATCCAGATCCCAGGATTTCCCAACGCCGATATGTTCATGCAGCGAACGCGGGCGGTATTGCGTCAGCACGCCAACATTATAGATTCCCGAGTTGACGCAGTTTGAAAGGGTGAAATCGACAATACGAAATTTTCCAGCAAATGGCACCGCTGCCTCTGAGCGCAGGGCCGTCAGAATACTCAGTGCAGGGCTTTCGCCGCCAGCAAGGATGAGCGCAAGGGTTCGTGGCATGTCATTCTCCAAGTCAGCAATCAGCAGTCAGCAATCAGAATTACAATGCCTGCCATAACCGTAGGGGCGGTTTGTGAACCGTCCCACTCGATGGGCGTTTCAAACAGTTTCCCCCGACTTGATCTCATCCTTGGGGAAATGATCCTCATCGCGGTCGGCATTGATCAACACATTGCGACCGATGGTAATGCCAGCCGGGATGTGTGCGCCCTTGCCAACAACGGTGATTCCGGTTGTCAGCTTATCGCCCTGTTGGCGATTGGGGCTCATATCATCGCCATAGCCAAGCCGCACGCCTGCACCAACAATCACGTTCTTGTCGACAATCACCTTATCGAGCACGGCTCCCGGCCCGATCCAGGTATCATTCATCACCACACTATCGCGTACAATCGCGCCAGGTGAGATATACACCCCAGGTGAGAGTACCGAACGATCAACAGTGCCGCGCACAACACAGCCATTACAGACCATGCTACGGGTGACTCGCGCCTGTGGCCCGATCTTGGCGGGCGCACGCTCCTCGCTGCGTGTATGGATAACCCAATTTGGATCGGAGAGGTTCAGGGTATTACTCGGATCGAGCAGATCCATGCTGGTTTCCCAGTATGATTGAATCGTCCCGACATCGACCCAATAACCCTCGAATGGGTAGGCAAACACATTGCCGTCGCCAATCATGGATGGAATGATATGCTTGCCAAAGTCGATGCGCGGGTTGCCTTCACCGCCCCCGCTGAGCCGCGCCACGAGCGCCTCGGCATTGAACACATAGATGCCCATATTGGCGAGGGTGCCCTTATCGCGGTTCTTGGGCTTCTCCGTGAATTCAACAACCCGATCATGCTCATCGACAGTCAGGATTCCAAACCGATCCGTCTCATCAAGCGCCACATTCATAACCGCGACCGTCAGTTCGGCCCGATTGCGTTGATGAAACTCGATCATGGCCGCATAATCCATCTTGTAGATATGATCGCCAGAGAGCAGAACGACAAGATCGGCGCGTCGCTCGCGGATATAATTGATATTCTGGTAGACAGCGTCGGCCGTGCCTTTGTACCAACTTTCGTCACGGCGGCCCTGGTATGGTTGTAGCAGTTGCACGCCACCATTGCTACGGTCGAGATCCCAGGGTTTCCCATTTCCGATGTGGGCGTTCATCGAATGCGGACGGTACTGTGTCAGCACAGCGACATCAAAAATGCCCGAGTTGACGCAGTTCGATAGGGGGAAATCGATGATCCGGAATTTGCCTGCGAATGGTACAGATGGCTTGGCGCGCTTCTCAGAAAGCACCGTCAGGCGTGTACCTTCGCCACCGGCCAGAATCATAGCGACCACTCGCACGGGGACCTCCAGCGCTGAGGCGATTAACACTCCGTTGAGTAAAGACCCAGGGCGACAAAAACTATACCACAGCTTGCGTTTAATGTCATACAGCATTCATCTGGATGTATTATCTGTAGAGAGCGCTCGCAGTGACAAAATCGCCTGCCGTTGTGTCTATACAGATAATCCAGCCATAAGAACGGGAAAGGATTCCCTTCTGGGCCAAACATGATCAACTATCTTGCCAGCTATATTCCGGCTGTGATGCTCAGGCGCCTTGCGCTCAATCCGTGCCCACCATTTGGGCCGTTAGCGGAGACATTGCCTGCGGCCGTGCTGTTTGCAGATATTTCTGGATTTACGGCTCTGGCTGAGCGCCTGGCCAAACGTGGCCCGATTGGCGCAGAGGAATTGACGCGCTCGCTCGACACGGTCTTTGATCTATTAATCGATGTTGTCGATACCCATGGCGGCGAGGTGCTCAAATTTGCCGGCGATGCGCTGTTGGCGATCTGGCCTGCCGATCAAGTCTCGCTTGAGGATGTTACCTGCCGTGCCGTGCAGGCCGCCCTGGTGATGCACGAACGCCTCATTTCACTCCAGCGTTTACTCGTCCAGGCTCCGCTGACGATCACAATTGGTATTGGTGTCGGTGATCTGACGATTGCAACAATTGGTGGCGAGCGTGGCCGCTGGGATGTTCTGGCCTCTGGTGTTGCCGTCGATCAGGCGATCGCACTCGAAGATTATGCCAGGCCAGGCCAGGCCGCACTCTCAGCAGAAGCGTGGTCGTTGGTTGCAGCCCGTTGCATTGGAAATCGTATGCCCGATGGCGGCGCGATTGTGCATACCGTGCTGCATCCACTGCCACCACTGCGCGCTGTCCGCCCATCCATTTCGGAGGAAGTGGAGGAAGCGCTGCGCGCATTCATTCCCGGTGCGGTACTATCCCAGCTTCGCGATGATCAAACACGTTGGATTGGTGAACTGCGCCGCATTAGTGTGTTGTTTATTGGATTGCCAGAACTCGGCAATGATCTCGAACATCAGCATATTGTTCTGTGTGCCCTTCAGACGGCACTCTACCGCTATGAGGGCAGCCTCAATAAAATCAGCCTTGATGAGAAAGGTGTTGTTGTTGTTGCGGCGCTTGGCCTGCCACCGCTTGCCCACGAGGATGATGCTGCCCGTGCGATCAAGGCCGCCCAGGCTGCCCAGCGTGCACTCGAAGAGCTTGGCACCCGCTGCGTGATTGGCATTGCCAGTGGCCGCGTCTTCTGTGGCGCGGTTGGGAATGAATTACGGCGCGAATATACCATGATTGGCGATGTGGTCAATCTAGCCGCTCGGCTCATGCAGGCTGCCGGCCAGGCCCGTGAGCTTACCGTTGGCGAAACCCAAACTGAGCGTGGGACAATCCTGTGCGATGAAGCGACGGCACAGGCAGCACGCAGCCATGTTGATCTGGCAGCCCTGCCGCCAATCACGGTGAAGGGCAAAGCCCAGCCAGTTGCAATCTATCACCCTGTCGCGCGAACATCCGTTCCCGTCACCCGTGGCCTACGCCCACAGATCCAGGTTGTTGGCCGCTCGGAGGAGCGCGCTCGCATCATTATGGCGCTCAATCGGATGATGAGCGATGGGCATGGTTCCATGATTGTGCTTGAAGGTGATGCTGGGATGGGGAAATCCTGGTTGATTGCCGATCTTATTCGTGAGGCGATTGCGCGGCGGATCAATGTGTTTACTGGAGGCGGCGATGCACTTGAACAAGCAACGCCCTACTATGCATGGCGAACAATTTTTAGCCAACTCTACGATATTGATGTTCTTAGTGATCAGGCCGCTCGCCGTCGCCATATGCTCGATCTGCTGGAACTTGAGCCAGAACTGCTTGAGCGTGCGCCGCTATTGAATACCGTGTTGCCGCTCGATCTCCCAGATAATAGTGCGACCGCAGCACTCTCCGATTCGGCACGTGCCGAGCAGACCCGCCAGACGTTAGTTGGCTGTATTCGTGCATCGACAGAGCGCTCGCCCAAGATTATTCTTCTTGATGATATGCACTGGGGCGACTCGGCCTCCTGGGCGCTGGCCGAGCAGATGGCCCGTAACGTGCCGCATCTGCTACTGATTATTGCTGCCCGCCCAACAATCGGCCATACCTTTGCCGAGGGCATGGGTGCCATTCGCTGCTTGGCCGATGCATCGTTTCGGCTGGATAGCCTTAGCTTCGCAAATATGCGCCATCTTGTCGCTGCTCGCCTTGGTGTTACGGCAATTCCCGAACTGGTTGCTGATCTGATCTGGGAAAAAGCCCAGGGCAACCCCTTCTTCAGCACTGAACTGGCCTATGCACTGCGCGACTCAGGCTTGCTGCAGATCCATAGCGATATATGCG
>Ga0163154_10007195_pt1 | contig 13352 bp, 15 predicted proteins | sample OliLakLV19MP9P1_FD_148649 | JGI IMG/M metagenome (GOLD analysis project Ga0163154, IMG submission 148649) | Freshwater microbial mat bacterial communities from Lake Vanda, McMurdo Dry Valleys, Antarctica - Oligotrophic Lake LV.19.MP9.P1 | ecosystem: Environmental > Aquatic > Freshwater > Lake >... | reverse complement strand
AAGAACTTTGCCAATGCATCGGCAGCAAATGGGGCAGTGGAAGGCTTTGTAAGAGCAGCAGCCATTGAATTGGAAAATGGTATCCGCATTAATGCAGTGAGCCCAACCGTAATTGAAAATTCTCCGCATTATTTCCCTTACTTCCCAGGCGATATTCCTGTTACTATGCAACAGCTTGAATACGGCTTTCGCAAAAGCGTATTTGGTGCAAACACAGGCCAGGTAATAAAGCCTTACTAAGTGCTTTAAATGAAAAACAACAATTGTAATCCGGGTCATTATTCTTTAGGGTAATGATTCGGTTGCATCCTTAAAGGAATCTATCCGCTGTAAGCTTTTAATCAATAAATAATGAGGAAGATAATAATAACGGTAACACTACTGCTGGGTACACTTTTTGCCCAAAGCCAGATTAATTTGGTGAGGTACAACGACAATTTCAATCATCTTAAAAATGATACTGTCTATAAAAAAGGCTTCGAAAAAATAAAGTATATCCATCTTTATAAAACTATCAATATTTCTTTCGGCGGAGAACTTAGAGAACAATTTCAATATTATCACAATCAAAATTTCGGAGATGTACCACCAACGTTTACGAAAGTAAGTACCGGGCAATATTGGCATAGGGTAATGGCCCATACCAATATTGAATTGGGCAGCAAGCTTAGGATATTTGCACAGCTGGGAAGTACGTTTCGTTTCATCAACCACAATCCGCTGACTCCTGAAATTGATGAGAATCAGTTGAGCCTGCACCAGGCTTTTATTGATTATCGTTTTCAAAAAAAATGGATGGTAAGGGTAGGCAGACAGGAAATCAGCTATGGCAATCACCGTTTAATTACTTTCCGTGAAGGTCCCAATACACGATTGGCATTTGATGCCGCCGTTATCAAATATCATTCTGAAAAAAGACGAATAGATATTTTTGCCTTAACTCCTGTAACATCAAGGCAAGGCATATTCGATGATAAATCTTTAGAAGATGTGATCCTTGGTTTGTATGCTACCAATAATATTGTGCCCAATAAATTTTTGTTGGACTACTACTTTTTAAATTTTAATTCCAACAGACGATACTACAATTTTGCAGCAGGCGTAGAAAACAGGCAGAGTTATGGTGTGAGAATTTTCTCACAAAAGCCAACACTCAATTACGAATTAGAAGCTACTTATCAATCTGGTAAATTCAATCAATTAAACATCAGCGCTTATGGAATTTCTGCTGATGTAAATTATAAATTTGTTTCCCGTCACAATTTAATAATAGGGTTTGGCAGTAATTATATGTCAGGCGATAAAAATAAAAACGACCATCAGTTAAATACCTTCAACTCAATTTTTTCAAAACCACCTTTTGGATTGATTGCGCCAATTGGCCTGTCAAATATTGTAAACATCAATCCATATTTTAAAATAAATCCTACCCAAAAATGGAACGTTTACGCAGGTGTTTACCGGATGTGGCGACAAAGCAATCAGGACGGCACCTATTCCCCGGGAGCAGGAGGTGCTGTCGAAACAAGACCCAACCCCAGGTTGCTTTTTGCTTCAACCAAAAAGCAAATTGGAACGCTATTGGTTATGGAAGGTAGCTATTTTGTAAACAATCATTTGTCATTCGGATTTGATGCATCTTATTTTTTTGCAGGACAATATGTGAAGGAAACCGGCGTAGGGAAAGATATAACGTATTACTCGTTTAAAGGAAGTTATAAGTTTTAGAAATACCGGGCGGAAAATTGAACTAAATGAAGGCTTGTTTCAGCCAGAATTTAGTAAGATGTTAGCGCAAAGTTTATTGCAGATTTAGATAGCAAATAGAGTAGACCAATCTCTGATAAATGAAAAGTCCGTGAGGTATTGCGTATCAAAGTGCTGTTGAAAGAATTCAATAACTAAGTAAAAGCGGCACCCAAACAAAAGCCCAAAACTCAAAGAAGTTTTGCAAGCAATATTACTGGGCAGATGTCAATAACTGCCGGGCATAAAAAGATTTTAAAACTATTTTTACAATAGGCAAAATGATTCCTCAGAATTTTTTTGAAACATGAGTAGTTGCTGTTGTTTAATGAAATAGCAAAAGACCGGGTTTGATGGAGCATTTTGAATGTGAGTTACTTTATGACTATCCGCAATAAAGAGCAACCTCATTAAAAAAAACTGTAGAGCATAGGCTCGTTTCTGTTTTGTAATCCCGCCTGAGGCGGGAGGTTTCAACCCGTTGTTGCAAAGCATACTGGTCCAGAGCCGTAGGGTCGGCACATATAATCGTATCTATTAGTAAAACCACAAAGTTTGGTAATTGGGTGTGGCAGTCTTTTATGCGCCGAATCCACGGTTCTCAATATACTTTCATCGACGGGGTTGAAGCGTACAGCCTAGGGCGGAATGACGACATTAACCTACGATGGTGCAATAAATTGCGGCTCATAGGTAGCTAATTATACCTTATAGGGTATAAAACTGTGTTTTTCTTCTAAAGTATACCCGAAAAGGTATAAATATAGGTGTTCATAAACAAAATACACCCGAAAGGGTATATATCCTTTGATATTCACTATTATTGCACCCTAAAGGGTATATTATGAGCATAGCAGCATTTATAAAGGAAAAGAGGAGTGCGGTAAAGCTCACTCAACCGGAATTAGCTGAGAAAGCTGGAGTAGGTTTGCGTTTTGTAAGGGAATTGGAACAAGGAAAACAAAGTTTGCGGTTGGATAAGGTAAACCAGGTGCTGGGTTTATTTGGTTACATGGTGGGTGCGGTTCCTGCTAAAAAAGAAAATGAACCATGAGAAGGGCTGTAATAAAAATGGATACACAAATAGCAGGACAGCTTTCACAAGATGATCAAGGGTATCATTTTGTTTATGATAAATTGTACCTGGCCATGCCTGATGCCAGAGCAGTAAGTTTAACCCTGCCACTTCAAGAAGCTGCTTTTACATCCAATGTATTGTTCCCTTTTTTTGACGGATTAATTCCTGAAGGATGGTTGTTGGATATAGCGGAGAAAAACTGGAAATTAAATCCAAGAGACCGCATGGGCTTACTGTTGGCATGCTGTAAAGATTGCATAGGAGCAGTGAGTGTTGAACCAGTAAAGGAGGATACGCCATGAGAAAATGCCTGTTTTGTTACCAGCCATTGGCAAATGAAGACCAGGATTTTCATCCATCCTGCTCAAAAAAGATATTTGGTCAATCAACTCCACCTGCATTGCCTTATACAGAAGCAGACCTGGAGTCTTTGGCTAAGGAGGTTATACAAAGTAAAACGGCGGTTACAGGAGTGCAAGCCAAATTATCACTTCACATAACCGGTAATGAAAAAGATGAGGTGGGAAAAAGATTTACCATCGTTGGCCTGTGGGGTGGCTACATATTGAAACCACCAACTGCATTATATCCACAGTTACCCCAGGTAGAAGATGTAACCATGCATTTAGCAACCATAGCAAAAATAAAAACAGCACCTCACAGCTTAATCCGTTTGGCATCCGGGAACCTTGCTTATGTTACTAAACGAATAGACAGAGCGAAAAAGCGTAAGCTTGCCATGGAAGATATGTGTCAACTAACGGAGCGACTTACTGAAGATAAATACCAGGGCAGTTATGAGCAAATTGGAAAAACCATACAAAAATATTCTGCTATATCAGGTTTGGATGTGGTGAATTTTTTTGAGTTACTATTGTTCTCTTTTTTAACAGGTAATGCCGATATGCATCTGAAAAACTTTTCGTTATTAGAGCAACCTGGTCTGGGCATGATATTATCGCCAGCCTACGATATGGTAAACACAGCATTGGTAAATCCGGCAGATGATGAAGACATGGCGTTAACCCTAAATGGAAAAAAGAAGAAACTTAAAAAGCAGGATTTTGTGGCTGCCATGAATACATTAAAGGTGGATGAAAAACAGCAACAGAATATATTTACCAAAATGGAAAAAGCCAGACAAAAATGGACGGAGCAAATAGAAAATAGTTTTTTAACGGAAGAGTTTAAAAAGCAGTACAAGCAAATATTGATAGAAAGATTGGAGAGAATCAATAGGTAAAATATTGTATCAGTGAAAAATTATAGAGGTAATAGCTTAAAGTTTGTATTGTTAAAATATTGCCGATATAGAATTCCTGTCTATAAGTGAGGTAAAGTCGCTTCTGTTTTTTGAACTTTCGGGTAAAAGGAAATTGCTCACAGATTCCGGAATTTTTTTTAAAACCATAGCTGCTAATTAAGCATGAATTATTTAAACAATTTTTAAAATGGCTACTCCCTAATGAAAAATGGCCTGCAAATCATCAATGTGCAAGCCGTAAGGTTTTATAAGCGGGCTGGTCTGGAAAACTGCTCCCATCTTGAACAAACTTCTACAGGTAATGATCCTGTATTTTCAAAACCATTTCTTTTTATACTTCCATTTAAAAACAAAAATTAGTAAATTAATAAATACTGAAAAACTGGTGGAGAATGATTATCCGGTCTTTATGCACTACCCCGTAATATACTCAGCAACTTAATCCAACAACAAAAAATTTATGCAGACCTTCCGGTGCATTTCCATTGATTGAAGCAAGCATTTTTCTAATGATCTTTTATGGCACCTGTTTTTCATATTTCATCTTAAAAATTTTCATTTTTTTTAGATTACAATTGCTTAAAACCTATACCAAATTTAAGCGGATGAAACAAAGGAGAAAAGTTTGTTTTAATATCACTATAGTCAATCAGAATTAGATTATGACGTTACATACTTATAAATGATTGGGGATTTTTTTTCTCAAAATGATTTGGATTTTAGCTTTTTTACCGCACTACGGTTCCATTTATACATTAAATATCTTCTGGATATAATTTTTAGATGTTGGCATGATTTTGAAATAAATGAATTAGCAGATTTTAATAATGCCGGGTAGCTTTCTATCCTATTATTTATCAGGACCGGCGCAACAGTATAAATACCTTTTCTAACATGTTCGGATCAATTGCTGGGTAAGGAAAGATTGCGTACACAGAGGGGAAAGGGAATTAGAATCTAAGATTATTTGCAAGCAGGATGTGGTTAAACAAAAATTTATTATTCACTTTTAAATAAAAAAGCAATGACAACAACTACAACAGAAACAACAGAGGTATTAAATGACCTTATTAACATTAACAACGATCGTATTGAAGGCTATAAAAAGGCTGCTGAAGAAAGCAAAGCTATGGACGTAGACCTGCATGCGCTATTTACTAAAATGGCTGATGAAAGCCGGTTAAATGTTTCCGCATTAACCCAACATGTAGTAGCGTTAGGTGGCGAGCCAGATAGTGGAAGTACTGGTATAGGCAAAATTTACCGGGCGTGGATGGATGTAAAAGCTGTTTTTACGGGTAAAGACAGGGTATCCATTCTTGAATCATGTGAATTTGGTGAAGACCAGGCGCAAAATGCCTACGATGATGCATTGGCTTCGGATGCTGAATTGGATGTTGAGACAAGAAAGCTGATAACGTCCCAGAAAGAAACCCTGAAACAAAGCCACGATGATATAAAAAGGCTGAGGGATATCGGAAAGTAATACGGTATTTAGCTAACAAGAAATAAAACACAAGTATTTTAATCAGGTTTTTAAAGGGTAAATTTAAAAGCCGGTTTAGTTGATAAACCGGCTTTTTTACAGGAAATTAATCTGTATTCATTGTAGCAACTTGTTCTTTTATTTTTTACGTTGCGTCACCAATCTTAGGGCTTTGTTCATCCACATCTTCACTTTCATCTCTCTTGTCGCTTTTAACAGCAGCGTTTACACTTCCATCTTCTATTTTCTCCTCCTCACCAGATGGCAAATCATTTTTATAAAAAGATTTTTCTTTTTTTGATTGGTCATCTGATGTTGTAGGAAATACCGATTCGGCATTTCCATCTTCTTCATTGATAATGCTTTCATCATCTTTATTCACTATCTTATTTTGAGACTGTGAATTAACTATTGTTGTCTCATTTTGATTGTCTTCATTTTCTTTGCCGCCGGGCAGGTTGTTTGGGCTGTTATTAGTTTGCTGTGTCATAAAATAAATTTTGATTAATAAATTGATTACCTGCTTTCCGTTCCGAAATTCATACCAATTTAACCATCGAATGGCATATTGCTATTTTGAAATTTATGTGTAACTAAATACACAATTCTTCCATACTTTTTTTAAAATACCACCCCACTAATAAAGTTACTCAAGGCATTTTTCTACATCTATTCCCTTGCCCGGCCCGGTCTAAAAATATCTCCTGTTTTTTATTCTCTCCAAAGCAGTATCAATTGTAAAAGCTGATGGGCCTAATCCTGTTTTTACTTCCCACCATTGTAAAGGAGTATATACGGTAGGTTGAATAAGAAAATATAATTTATTATCTGTGGAAGATTGCAAAATATAAAAGATGATTAGCTCAGTCCAAATCTCCAAACCACCCTTGCTGCCAGCAATGTCATACAAAGATTTTGGTTCGCTTCTCTTTATAAAATTTTATTTATACAAAAGCATTACAAATCTGTTGTAAAAAATGCAGTTTTTTCCATTTATAGTGTTTTGTTAATACCAGGCTCCTCAGTACGTACGTCGGTTGGCTCCACATCGTTTTGCCGCTCCAGCTTTTTTTGTACATTCCTGCTTTTAGAACGAAGGATGGGCCATTGCATCGGGCTTCGCCTGGGCTTTTCATCGCCGAACAAAACACCCCATTGCTTAAAAATTTCTGTTCGGTCAAATATAATTTTCATAACAGCAATTACCGGCAGCGACAGAAACATGCCGGATACACCGGCTAAGGCTCCAGCTACGATAACACCGATAATTGTTGCCAGGGCGTTTATCCTAACTTTACTTCCAACAATGCGTGGCATCAGTATATTGTTATCTAAAAACTGCACAAAGGCGATGGTTCCTAAAACGATAAAAATCGGGGCCACTTCCTGCGTGGAAGAAAGTGTAAGCACTACTCCAATCAGGTTGCCAATCAGCGCTCCTACGTACGGAATTAGGTTAAGGACTGCGAAAATGGCACCGATAAGAATAGCGTGTTTAATACCGAAAATTAATAACAAGCCACCAAGTAAAATAGTGATGTAAGCAATCTGAATAAGTAGACCAACGAGATAACTTTTTATGATAACCTCCGATTCCCGAACCACTTCCTCTACTTTTTGATGTTGACTAGGTGCAAACCACAGAAATACAAAACGCAGCAAAAGGTTTTTGTAAAAGAGCATCAGGAATATATAAATTGGCAAAAGGCCAATGAAAATTAAGGTTCCGGTTACTGATGACGCAGCACCACCCAATATGCCGCCGGCTAAATTTAGCAGTTTGTCGTTGTATTCAGCAATCATTTTTGTTTGCCGTGCTGCAGTAATGCCAAACTTTCGTCCTACCCATTCGCTAAGGGTGTGCAGGTGTGCCTGCACATTAGCTTTAATTTGCGGAAAGTCGGAAACCAGCCTTGTTATTTGTGAAGAAAAAAACCAAATGATAAGCGCAGCAACCAATATCAAAACAAAGAGCGACAGTGCAATTGCCAGCTCTTCGCCTAAGCCACGCCGCTTTAATACCCGATAAATGGGAAGGAGGATAATGGAAAGAAAAAATGCCATGACAACGGGCGTTATCACGTTAGCTCCAATAAAAATGATAGTACCGAGAAAATACAGACCCAGAAGTTCAACGGACCTACGAACGGTGATGGGAAATTTAACCATTTTTTTATTTATTATTGCCATTAACAAAACCGGGCCATTTTTGCCGGGTATAATATTCAACCCCCTTCTTGAAACAAGTCCTGCAAGCTTTATGTGGCGGCGGCCGTAAGGATGGTCAGTTTTAAAAAGGAGTATAGAAAAGTTACACCCTACACTATCGCAACTACAGGAGCGCTTTTTCAATACATAGTATAAAAATCATGCTAAAAATTGTTTACCTACATGCTACACCGCTGATTTAATCAATTATAAAAGCGATGGGAAAATAGTGGTGGCTCCTTCCGGGCAGTGCAAACTCAATATTAAGCAAAGCAGCCATTGAATTTGGAGAGGGCGATACCCTATCCTCTGGCTAAAAATCCTAATAGCTTACAACCCTTACTCTTTATCAATGCGCAGCAAACCATCCACAAGACTTTTCCATTGCAATTTTGCAAGACCGGTCATTGCGCCAAGAGCTACCACCGTGTTTCGCAGTTTGTCCGTCCAATTTTTATTATCCGTATTCGGCGATTCGTTACGTCCAAATACCGCGGCTGATACGCTGTTTTGCTCCCGCCAAACAATAAAAGTAGAAGTGGAGCTTCCGCTAAAAAAATGGGCTGTATTTGGGTCGGAATTGAGTGGGTTAGCAGCAGGACGGACACGAATAGCGATGGCTTGCCTTTCGTTCTCTTCTACTTCTTTTACATCCTCAATTTGAACCCAGTCGCTGCCCTCACCGCTTTCAGAGCCTGGGCCAGGTATATCAATTTGAAAATAGTCGCCCACTTTCGCCATGCGGTGAGGATCATTGCCGTTACTATCAATTAATTGGAAATTTGCAGTACCGTCCCCTGCTAAACTTTTCCATTGGTTCACGTTTAACAGGCGCTGTTTAACCAGTGAATAAACATGTAATACTTTTTCCAAATTATCAAAATTAACAACACTTTCTGTGTTGGATTGGGCGCCTTCCTTCTGTTCGGGAATAAGACTATCTGGCAAGTAGTTGCTCATGGTGATTACTTTATAATAAAACCAGCAACAAAACCCTGCCATAAACCTTTTTTAAGAAATTGTTTTTCATCTATAAAGCAAAAAACAGTATACTGTTTTACGGAGTGGAACTGTGAAATAGCCCCCATTAGGTTTTTTGCAGAAATCGGAAATCGGCCCCCCCTAAAAACTTGAGGTAGCTTCCGCATTTTTGGGAATTTATTTGTGATATGTTTTATAAATGCCCACATTTCTCCACACGATTACAATTCAGTTTGGAGGGTACGTTTTGCAAAAAATATTTTTATCAACTGATGTCATCATTATTTTCCATACATGTAAACAAAAATTGATTATTCTTTTAAAGTTCCATTTATAAGATGGAGAAAATATCTTTGAATGATCTTAAGTACTACTTCTGAGATAGTTTTTACATCTGCAAGCCTGATATTTACAAGCCCTTTAGCGACATCTAATTCTCTAAAGTTTAAGTGAGCGCCAAGTGGATCCTTATTTTATTTCTTCTTATATAATGGCCATTATAGGGTGCTTTCGTTTAAATAAGTCACTAAAAGTCATTTGACTTTTCTGTTACATTGTTTCAGGAAAGTTTTTCAAGGCATTTTTTCAAGTCAATTCCTTTGCCCAGCACGCCCGAAAAAATATCTCCTGTTCTTTTTATTCTTGGTAAAGCAGTTTCAATGGTGAATGCGGATGGCTTAAGACCCCGCTTTACTTCCTTCCAATGCAACGGCATAGATACGGTAGCACCGGCATGAGGCCGAAGACTATATGCAGCTGCAATGGTTTGCCCACGGCGGTTTTGCAAATAATCAAGGTATATATTATTGTTACCCCTTTTTTGTAAGTTTCTTTCCAGGCTTGTAAAATCTGGCAATTGCTCATTTACCATTATGCAGAGAAAATGAGCAAAATCTTTTACCTGCTCATACAAATATTTTTTACCCATTGGTATAAAAATATGAAGTCCTGTTGCACCGGAAGTTTTGCAATAACAATCTGCACCGGCTTTATCTAAAATTACTTTAAATGCAAGTGCCGTTTTGATCACTTGTTTAAAAGTATTTTTTTCTGCAGGGTCCAGGTCTATTATCAAATAATCCGGTTTATCAAGCGACTTTGTTCTCGAGTTCCAGGGGTTTAATTCTATGCAGCCAAGATTGTTTAGATAAGCCAGAGTTTGCCTGTCGTTGCAGATAATATAGTCAATTTCTTTTTTTGCAGAGTCAGAATATAACTCAATACTTTTTACCCACGCTGGTGCAGCATCACCTGCATCTTTATGATAAAAACCTTTATCTAAAATGCCATTGGGATTTCTTTTTAAGCTCTGCGGCCTGTCTTTTAAATAAGGCAGAATGTAATGAGCTACCTGTTGATAATAATCAATCACCATACCTTTTGTAATGGCTTCATCAGGAAAATAAATTTTATTCAGGTTCGTTGTCGTCACCTTTATTTTTTCAAAGGATTTTACTGCACCATTGGGTTTTTCTTCGGCAATGGGTTGTTGTTTTTGCGGCTTTACTTTTTTTATAGATGCCATGTTTATTTCTTTTACTGTTTTATCATCACGTAATCCTAAAAAAATTGGATGTCTCATTTTATTGTCTGTTGTCCATTCTGTAAATTTTATTTCCCCAATGAGTGTGGGCTTTACCCAGGTAACAGCTGCGTTGGTTTTTACCGCTTCATCAAAAGGTGATTTTTTTTGAATCAGGGGCTTAAGCATTTCGTAAATCTCTTTTAAATTATTATCAGTAAAGCCCGAGCCGGTGTGCCCGACATACTGTAGTTTGTTCCCATCAGGAATCGCTAACACCAAAGCACCGAAATGTTTTCTTGACCCGGTGGGCTCTGTAAAGCCTGCAATAATTACCTCCTGAGATTTGTGGTATTTTATTTTCAGCCAGTCGCCAGATCTTGCACCGGGATGATACATACTATCCGCCTTCTTTGCCATTACTCCTTCCAAATCATTCTTCTTTGCGGCTTCAAAAAATTCTTTTCCTCTTGCAATGATGTGCTCCGAATACTTTATCACTGCATTTTTTGGCAACAGCTTTTTAAGCAGTTCCTTTCTTTCAATCAAAGGCAACTTATAAGTACTGTTTCCATTTAATGACAAAAGGTCAAACACATAATAACAAATGGGGTATTGGGTATTGTCTTCATAATGTTGCAGCTTCTGGAAATCCGATTTGCCTTCTTCATTTAGTATCACGATTTCACCATCGAGAACGGCGTCGTGTTTTATTTTTTTCAATTCCTTAGTTACTAACGGGTAATCATTGATAAAGCTGTTGCCGTTTCTTGAATACAACAAAACGTTGCCTTCTTTAATTTCGCTGATGGCACGGTAGCCATCCCATTTTATTTCAAAAAGCCAGTCTTTATCTTCAAATGCATTGGCTGTTTCTTTTGCCAGCATGGGTTTAATAAAGTTAACTAGCTTTTCTTTGCTGCCTTTGTTTGCCTGGTAGAATTTTTTTTTTCTGGTTGTTTGTTTGTTGCTAACCATTTATTGATAGGAGATGTTTTGGAGGTTTCTTTTTCGCTGTCATACGGTTGGCTTACTGCAAATTCATCTTTGTGTTTTATCAATAGCCAGGCATTTTCCTGTTTGCCTTTTAGTTTCACTAAGGCAAATTCTCCCCTTAATTTTTTTCCAGCTAAAATAAATTTCAGGCTGCCTGAATTTAAACCGGATTTTAATTTTTTTTCAGCATCCTTTCCGGAACTGTCAATATCTGTATACTTTCCATTGTCCCATATTTCCACAATGCCTGCACCATAACCTTCCGGTATTACGCCTTTAAAATCTTTGTATGAATAGGGGTGGTCTTCCACCATCATGGCAAGCCTTTTATCTCCGGGGTTCATGGAAGGCCCTTTTGGCACCGCCCAACTTTTTAGTACGCCATCCATTTCCAGCCTTAAGTCGTAGTGCAGGTGAGATGCCTTGTGACGCTGCACTACAAAAGATAAGGTGGCACTGTTCTTTTTAAGTATCGCTTTTGGCTCTGGAGTTACATCAAAATTTCTTTTTGCTGTATATTTTATAAGGCTCATATCAGGAGGCTTTTTTTCGTTTTGTATTCAGGCTTTCTGTTAATTGCGCCATCAGATCTTTTGCTTTGCTGTGTACAATTTTTAAAGGAGCACTGCTTTTTGTTTTACCACCTTTTGCTTTTGCTTTTATCAATTTTAATAATTGAGCAGTGTAATGGTCTTTGTATTTGCTGATGGTAAACTTACCCGATAATTGGTTGACTAGAGAAATCGCCATTTTAAGTTCCGCTGGTTTTACAGAAGATTTTGGTGGCAGGGCTAATTCTTCAATGCCTCTTACTTCTTCTGCAAATCGCATCTTAGTTAAAATTAGTGCTTCGCCAGATACCTTTACAACGGCCAGGTTTTCTTTGTTCCTCATTACAAATGTGGCTACACCTACTTTGCCTGTTTTGACTAATGCCTCTCTTAGTAAAGCATACGCTCGTACCCCGGATTTTTCCGGCGCAAGATAATAGGGCGTTTCAAAATACATGATGTCTATTTCCTGTTCCATCACAAAATCTGTAATTTCTATCACTTTTGTTTTTACTGCATTGGCAGACTCAAAATCCGCATCTTCCAGCACCACATAATTATCATTTAATTTGTAGCCTTTAACTATGCTTTTATAATCCACTTCTTTACCTGTTTTTTCATTTACCCTCTTAAAACGGATATTGGAAAGGTCTTTTTTATCCAGCATATCAAAATCCAATTCACTTGCCTGGGTAGCGCTAAAAAGTTTAACTGGTATATTCACCAGGCCAAAGCCGATTGTTCCCGTCCATAATGGTCTCATAAAAATTAATTTAGTTTAGTTCTAAAATTTTCATCACTACTTTTTCTTCAGCAGTTAAATCTGTTTTATTGTCATTGACTTTAATGGTATCCAACTGCTTAATGTATTTTTCCAAACTTCTATTTTCGTACATATTGATAATGCCAGGATGCACATAATATTTTTTACAAACAGTTCTCGTATTCCCCAATTCTTTTCAAACGATGTTCAGTGCTTCTATTATTTTCTTCTTTGATTCGGTTGCGGTTTCATAAAACCCCAATTCCTTAAAAGCTATCAACGCTTGTACAGTTCCTGCCCATGTCCTGAAATCCTTTGCAGTAAAATCACTGCTCGAGATATGCCTGATATATTCGTTTATCATACCAGAGTCAACTGACTTCACTTCATTGTTATCATCATAATACTGAAACAATTCCTTTCCGGGAATATCCCTGCATTGTTTTACTATTCCCGCCAGCTTTTTGCTCTTAATAGTAATATCGTGATGTACGCCTTTCTTTCCTATGAAAGCAAATTTTAAACTTACCCCGTTAATATTTACATGTTTATTTTTTAAAGTACTCAGGCCAAAAGAGCCATATAACTTTTCATAAAAATTATTCCCAATGCGGATGTGGGTACTTTCCATAAGGCTTACTACTGTTGACATTACTTTTTGCATTGGTAGTCCTGGAAGTGCCAAATCTTTTTCCAACTGAAGACGGATATCCGGTAATGCTTTGCCAAACTCATAAAGCCGGAAAAATTTTGTTTG
>Ga0163154_10007193_pt1 | contig 13355 bp, 10 predicted proteins | sample OliLakLV19MP9P1_FD_148649 | JGI IMG/M metagenome (GOLD analysis project Ga0163154, IMG submission 148649) | Freshwater microbial mat bacterial communities from Lake Vanda, McMurdo Dry Valleys, Antarctica - Oligotrophic Lake LV.19.MP9.P1 | ecosystem: Environmental > Aquatic > Freshwater > Lake >... | reverse complement strand
GGATTACTTCGCTACCAGTTACCAGTTACCAGTTCTGCTATCATTGGCCCACGGTTTTTAATGACTTGCTTATTGAATACTCCTGTTGTTAACCGGTAAGCGATTACTTTTTCATTTTCAAACAATAGGGTAAAAGGCAATGGTTGTAATTTTTTGGCTGGCTTGTAAGGGGAAAGTAATTCCACATCAGTAACATGAAAAGGAACCCTATCCAAATTACTTACCCGGTGAACCAGCGTATCATTCAGAAAAGAACGATACGATGCTGTGCCTGCAATATTCCTGGCTTTTTGCCATTCTTGTCCTTTTATCTGTGTGCCTACCATTGTATTGGTGAAGTGCAAAAAAACAGAAGCTGTAGAATGAATATGAAATAAAGTTGTGTCACCTGGTGGAATCTTAACATCTAACAGCCGCAGATATTTATTCTCCAATGCATTTTTATGCCGGGGTTCTTTACTTACCTGTACCTGAGCTGCCAGTGTTGACGAAATAAACAGTATTGCCACAAGCAGCTTTTTTGGTAATTTATTTTTCATCGTTTGATGATTTGAGGTTTGAATCGATTTATTTTTTCACTCCCAGTTGCCGGTTATATTCCTCATCATCAAAACTGCCTTTGGACTCAAGAATAAGACCAGCTGCATCAAACTGCCACCATTCAACACCGCTGATTTTTACTTTATTGCCTGTGCCATCCGGCCCGTTGTTGGTTCCCATAAGCGTCCAGTGGAATTCGGTTGCATCGGGTTGTGTTACCATGCTATCCATGCTAACGATCATATCAGGGAAGGCGGTCATAAATCCTTCAGCTACTTTCGCTATTGCTTCCCGTCCTACGGCAGGAGTATTGGCATTTACACTAAGCGAACCGGTGGAGGAAAAGTATGCTGCTACACTATCTGGTTTTTGGCTACACCATGCTGCAGCATATTTTTTACCAAAGTTGATCAGCTTATCATTTTCCATTGTTTTTTTATTTATAGCTTCTGTATTGGTGGAGTTTGTTGCAGGTTTTTCAGATGAGTTATTGCAGCTTGTGATGAGTAACCCGAACACAAGCATAACCACCGAAAATTGTCGATCATTTTTTCTTTTCATAATTACAATATTGTAGGTCGATTTTACTTTCTAAATAGATTCCATCATCTAAACTTATTCTTTTCAATCAATCATTCATAAATATCTCCTGTAATTTTTCCCTGTCTTTTGTGATAGTAAGTGCCAGCATTAATAAAATTCTTGCTTTCTGCGGATTGTGATCAAACGCAGCCACGGTATTCATTTTAACGTCGTTAAATTCTTCCGTTGTTGCAATGGTGATATTACCGGAAACAACTCTTGATGATCGAACAATGGCAACGCCCTTTTGCTTTGCATTTTCAGCAGCGCCTTCAAAAGCTTTACTGTAACTTCCATTGCCGGCACCTGCAATAACGATACCGTCTACCTTTTCATTGATCAATGCATTTATTGGCGTGGTGGATGCATCTACATAAACATAAACGATCTCCACTTTTGGCAACCGTGTAATTTTGCTGATATCGAAAAATGGTTTTTGATTATTGGCATATATCGGCTGGCTATAGTATTTAACCTGGCCATCATAAACTTTTCCGATAGGCCCTGCATTGGGTGCACTAAAAGCATTCACATTAATCGTATTGGTTTTAGTTACATTTTTTGCATCATAAATCATTTCATTAAAGCTTTGAATAACACCTTTGCCTTTGCTTTGCGGTGCAGCAGCAACCAAAATAGCATCGTACAAATTTTTAGGTCCATCTGTGCTGATGCCTGTTGAAGGGCGCATTGATCCGGTAAGTACAATTGGTTTATCGGAACGGATAGTAAGACTTAAAAAGTAGGCTGTTTCTTCCTGCGTATCGGTGCCATGCGTAATCACAATTCCATCCGCTTCGTTGTTGGTAAATATTTCATTGATTCGCTTTACCAGCTTCATCCAAATTTCTATCGTAATGTTGGAGCTTGGAACATTTGCTATTTGTTCGCCTTTCACGTCTACTAACTTATTGATTGTAGGAATGGAAATTATCAAATCCTGGACAGGGATTTTACCAGATTCATAAGCGGCCCTATCGGCACTAGCACCTTTACCAGCAATGGTTCCACCGGTGGCCAAGATGATTACCCTTGGCAGTTTTTGTGCATTTGCTGTTAGATGAAATGAGCAAACAATGACCAGCGTTAAGAAAGTTTTTTTTATGATGAAACATGATTCCATAATGATAATTATTTTTTCATTTTTAAAAACTTTGCTGCATTATTGTACAGTATATCCTCTTTATCTTTTTTTGTAAGGAAAGTTAAACTATTTAAAAAGCGGATTGACTTTTCAATAGCATCGGGCCATATCATTTGGTCGGAGCCAAACATTACCCTGTCGAGATACCCTGCTTCCTTGATATTTTTAAGAAACTCTTTGATATATCGTTGTGTATTGGGTTCAACCCAAAGCATCACAGCAACATCTGTATACAGTTGTGGATAATAAGCCATAAGCCTAATGGCATGTTCCGGCCAGTCTTCCCCGCCGGCATGCATCAGATAAATTCGCAGCTTAGGATATTGTACTAAAACATCTTCTATTAAATAAGGGTCAGCCAATCTAAGCCTTGCCTTAGGCGACCATGAATACGTCCCTCCCGGGTCGCCACCACCAGTATGTACGGCTACAGGAATATCATATTTTTCACAGATGCGCAAATAAGGCTGCCATATAGCATCACTCAGCGTAGTGCCCCCATAATAAGGTGCAACTTCCCCAAACACTTCAATCTTTTTATCTTTTATCATTTGCTCAAACTTTGCAGTATCCATTCCATAATCATCCGGAGAAAACATTAATATTCCCCTGATAACAAGGTTACTGCTATCTTTTGCAACCCAGTCTTCTACACTTTCAGGGTTGCCGCTTACTACTGCTTTTACAATATTCCATTTTTTAAATGCAGCGAATGTTTCCAGCCGGTGTGCTGCTGCATTGGCAGAACCTTTATTGCCATAATGATCTCTTGCCGGTTCCCGTCCGCCAAAATCACTTTGCGTATAGGAGTGAACGTGCATGTCAATAATTTTTGTTTGTGATTGTGCAAACAAAAATGGCGGTATTAAAATGAATAAAATAATCAGGTGCTTGTTCATAATTGTTCTTTAAAAATTGTGTGTAATATGCTCATTAAATAAAAATGGTTAGATACCAGCTATTTGTCCATTATTGATAATATTATTACTGCAAAACTTCATACACTTTTTTTCCCTCAAACATCGTCCATAGCACACGGGTTTCTTTCATTGCTTCCGGAGAAATGGTTAAGATGTCTCTATCCAGCATAATGATGTCGGCTGATTTTCCTTGTACCAATGAACCGATCTTTTTTTCTGCCAACATTGCTTTTGCAGCGTTGATGGTATAGGCATACAACATCTCTAACCGAGGCATACATTGGGTACTGTCTAACACACCCAATGGTCCGAGTCTTGTTTCTGCACGATAAATTGCTTCAAACGGATTGGCCGAACTTACCGACCAGTCGCTTGCACCACAGATGGTGGCACCAGCCTGCAACATAGAACGGGCAGGGTATTGCCATTTATAAAGAGATGGATCGATATATGGTTGTACAATATCGATGGTTGTAACATCACCAAAGGCCCAGAGCAACTGGCAGGAGGCCAATACATTTAATTTTCCAAAGCGTTCAAAATCGGAGGGCAGTACAATTTGCAAATGGGTGATACTATGGGGTATTTTATTATTGCCATTTGCTTTGCGTACGGCTTCAAATACATTGAGTGTTTCTGTAACAGCCCTGTCGCCAATGGCATGCACATGCACCAGCAGATTTTCTTTGTCGGCAGCAATGGCAAAGCGTTTCATTTTTTTTGGGTCAAACATTAATACACCTTTTGAACTGGTACCGGTATAAGGTATTGACAAAGCGGCTGTATGGGTGGGATGTTCAATTACACCATCTCCAAAAATTTTAAACCCGATGATGGAAAAGTTTTCGGCGTTGTATTTTTTTTGAAGTGCCTTTAAGCTATTGATTTGTTGTTGTGGATCAGCTTCAAGATCGGGCACAACACAACCTGCAATATGTGCAGTGAGCTTCCCTTTCTTAATTAAATACCGGTACCAATCCATGTAATCAATTCTTGTATTGTTGAGTGTAGATACGGTAGGGTCAAGAAAGGCGGTTATTCCTAAACCGTTGTTGTACTCCATCGTTTTTTCAGCAGCTATGCTAAAGTCTGTTTCAACAACCAGCTTACTTGAAATGGTACGAAATCCTTTTTCACTTACGAAGCCATTGGGCTCACCTTCTTGTGTTGTGCCATAATAAATTTTGTCTTCGGGAGGTAATGATTGAATGAATGGTTTGTCCAGTTTGGCCCGTTTCATCATGGCATTGTTGGTCCAGGATGTATGCCCGTCGGAGCCACGAAGCACTACGGGTTGAGTTGTAAATTCATCCTTGTTAAATTGCAGTATCAGTTCATCTAATTGCGCCCAGGTGCTGATATTGATTCCGTAAATCACCAGTACATCACCCGTTAATCCTTCCTTTTTCTGCAACATACTTTTTGCATAAGCCACCAGTTCGTTTACTTTAAAAAGTTGATCGCTGGTGTTGGCTTTGGTAAGCCCCCTGCCGCCATTGATGCCATGGTTGTGACTGTCTATAAAACCCGGCATCAAAAACTTACCGTTGCAATCAATTTGTTCAGCCGCTGAGCCAGCAACTTTTTTTACTTCAGCGTTTCTGCCCACCGCTATAATTTTTTTACCGTTGATGGCAATGGCTTCTGCATAGGGATGATTTAAATCTGCCGTAAAAATGCGTGCATTGTAAAATACTTTTACCTGTGCATTGCAAATAAATGGTAAGATGAAAAGCAGGAGGAGCTGCAAGTGTTTTTGTTTCTTATCAAAGAAAACAAAAATGAATAAAAGCTGTTGGTTCATAATTTATTATTTGTATTTTTTTGAGAGATGATTGCTCAATTACTTTTTCTTCTTCGGCTGCTGCTGTGTGCTGCAATGAATACCACCGCCACTCCAGTTTAACTGCATAGCATTGATAAATATAATTTCCCTTCCTGGAAAAGCTTTTTGAAAAATTGTTTTCACCTGCGCTTCTTTTTCTTTGGAAGAACCCATTGCTGTGTAAGAAGGTAGCAGCACCACTCCATTGGTGACCAGGTAATTCATATAACTGGCGGCGGGAACTCTTAAAAGCGTATCGCCTGTTTTGGGTTGCTCTGATGGAATGAAATCAGACAGCTCCACATCCAATGTTGTTTCAGTGGAATCGATTTTACGTACCGTGATTTTCTTTGTCATAAAATCGGGCAACGGTACTTTTATAATGTTGAAGGGTTTTCCTTCCCGGTCTTTTGCCTGTTGCAGTATTCTATAATTTTCATTCATGCGTTCATAATTCATTTGATTGACCGGATTAAGATCTTTTTCTTTTTCATCCACCCATGCAAGCATGATGGTATTGGTATTAGCAAAACGAACAAACTCATCTGTATGACCGCCGGTACCTCCACCATAATAGTTAGCGGTTATGCGGCGAAAAAAATGGAGCGGATCATCAGCCAATCCCTTTTTCATCCAGATAATATTAGTGACACCCAGCACCTTTTTAAATTCAGCCTCAATGTATGCTCTTTGCAATTCCGGGTTGCGTTGAAACACAGTTGCTTCACATAAAATCAATGTGCCATTTCCATTTACTTCAATGGCGCCACCTTCGTGTTTTACATTGGTGGTTAAACGAACTGCTCCTTCTGACACCGCCATCAAACTGTCAACAGAACCTGTTTTAATCATCCGTTCTTTTCTTTTTTCTAAATAAAATTTCACACTGTCCATATTCCCATTGTATTTCTCTTTTAAGAAACCAGGGTATCCATAGCTATTCCAGGCAAAGTCAGCAACGCCCAATTCTCCTTTTTCATTTATTAAAAAAGCAGCGCCATGGTCACGGATCCAGTAACGGTCGCCAGGCATAATATAGCTTTTGTACATTGTGGTATCAATGCCAAATAACCCGAGTCGGGCTTTTGCAGTTTGTAAAAGACTGTCACTGTCAAACGCCATCTTTACTGTAACATTCGGCGCCAGTGCTTTAATAATATCTGCAACTGCAGGATAGTAACCACGCAGACTATCTTTTTCCCATCCCAGCCATACTGCATCATGTGGTTCCCACTCGGCAGGCATGTAAAATTTCTCACTTTTATTTTTACAGGAAAAAAAAGAAGTGATGATGATGAGTAAAATAAACTGCTTCATGTATTGATAATTAGTGATGGATAATTTTATTTCTTTTGAATGAGCTATCAATTATTTTTTTTACTTTTTTCCCTGCATACTTTTTATTTCATCTTCATTCCCCGTCATCTCCCACCGAACCAACGACAATGGAAGAATACCTATTGCATATAATTGATCGAAAAAATTATACAGTTTTAAATGGTTGTTTTCTTTTACTCCCATGTCCATTACCAACTGTTCCATAAAATATTTACCGGTTACATAACTGGTACCATAACCCGGCTGACGTAAATACAAATGCTGTTCAAAACCCACCAGGCTTTCATCACCCGTCCATCCTTTAGGTGTCCACTCCACCTGAAATTTTCTTGCCTGTTCGTAGTTGATCATATTCGCCTGTACATATAAAGAAGCGAGGCCACGGGCACAACGTTGCGCCAGCATGATCCAAACAAGTTCTCGGGCTCTTGGGGTATCATCCCATAAACCGGCATGCATAAAAGTTTCTTCCATAAAAGTTGCCAATCCTTCGGAGCGTTGCATCCACATATTGTAAGGCAGCGCACCACGACGGATACTATTTGAATGCGGCTCTTCTGTTAACCGTGCAATTTCAAACCAATGTGTGGAATGAGAATACAATACACCCGGTGCAAGGAAACTGATATTGGCAAAGAAATTCCGTTTGTCTTCCGGAATAAAGCCACCAATGTGTTTACGCAATGCAGGTTCCATATAATCTTTTACCGGTAAAATTTCTTTTTGTTTTAAAAAGCCCATCAGTTGTTTTACGGCTGCATCTGTGCCTGCAGTAAATTCTTCAGCAGTTGAAAATGCTTTCAGTTCAGGAAGATTTTTATTGCGTTCCCGTTCCATTTGTAATGAGGAATAAGCACGGGTTAATTCACGTTTTAATAAACTGACTTCTTCTTCCCATGAAAAGGGTATCAGCATAACATTCTGTAAATGCCAGGTATAATTTTCTTTGCCAATTCCGGATGGACCGTTTTTCTTTGGTAATTCTTTTTGCAACCAGTCAATAAGTTTTAAAGTGGCTTGCTTTGCTGTAGCAATGGCATTCTTTAATTCATAGCTATCATTGGTCGTTTTCTTTGTAAGTTCATCCAGCAGTTCCATCTGCCCTTTGATGTCTCCGGTACCTGCACTCCATAAATCACGGCCATTACCGGTGAGATTTATTTTTGCCTGCTCATATAATGGTTGAATTATTTTTAATTGAGCTGTCAATTTTTTTGCATCGTTTATCGAAAGCGGAAAAGTATAATTCCATAATTCAATCGCTGCAAAGCTGGTGGGGCCTTCATGATCGGGTGTATCACTTTGTTCATTAAAAACAAGGACGTAAAATGCCGGGTCACGTACCCATGGTTTTAAAATGCGGCAATTATAATCGAGTGCATTCATTTCGGAACGGAGTAAAACATAATCTACCTGTTGATTGATTGGCCAGCCGGTTGTATCAGTCTTTTGCAAACGACCCTTGTAATGCAGTAAGGTTTGTTGTGTTTTAATGATTGTTTGGCTGCGGTAATCTGGAACAGCATTGGGTAAACTTGTACGCTCTAATATTCTTAACTCTTTGCATAATTGCAAGAGGGTTTGATAGGATTCTGTTTTTGTTTGTTGTGCATTGGTTTGAATGGTTGCAACAAAATGTAACAGTATCGTTACTGAAAGAATTATACGTTTTGTATCTCGGTTCATTTTTATCTGTTTTATAAATATCTATGTTTTGATTCTTGTTTGCTGCCATTTTTTTTATTTGTGCCGATGCTACGTATCTCAATCTTTTTTTCAACGGGTTGAAACCCGTTGCCACAAGATGGATCGATGCTACGCATCTGCATCTGTCATCTATTTTTTCAACGGGTTGAAACCCGTTGCTACAAGATGGATCGATGCTACGCATCTGCACTTGTTATCTTTTTTTCAACGGGTTGAAACCCGTTGCTACAAAATGGATCGATGCTACGCATCTGCACTTGTTATCTTTTTTTCAACGGGTTGAAACCCGTTGCTACAAGATGGATCGATGCTACGCATCTGCACTTGTTATCTTTTTTTAACGGGTTGAAACCCGTTGCTACAAGATGGATCGATGCTACGCATCTGCACTTGTTATCTTTTTTTAACGGGTTGAAACCCGTTGCTACAAGATGGATCGATGCTACGCATCTGCACATGTTATCTTTTTTTCAACGGGTTGAAACCCGTTGCTACAAGGTGGATCGATGCTACGCATCTGCACTTGCAATCACTTGAAATCTTCTGCCCGCTTGCAGAGCCGTAGGCTCGATTCCATTTTGTAACACCGGGTTTCAACCCGGTGAAATACTGCAACCACAAAATCTGAGAGCCGTAGGCTCGGCACATATCTATATAAGGTCCTGAAAAATATATTGCTCGTCGTACTCAATCTTAAACCGCTTCAGTAACTCAATATACTCATCTCTGAACGCTTGCTTTGCATGATGTGCTTCCTGGTTCTGAATGTATTTATATACGTTGTCCACCTGTGACTGCCCATAAGAAAAAACCCCATAACCATCCTGCCATTCGAAATGCTCTTTGGTAAGTTTGTTATCATTGATATACTTGGATGATTTTCCTTTTACTGTTTTCATTAGTTCGAATACAGACACCACAGGCTTCAACCCTACAAAACAGTGTACATGGTCTTCCACGCCATTTACAATAATGGTCTTGCAATTGCCTTCATTAACCAGGTTGCCGATTACACCCCAAACCGTATTGCGCCATTCTTTGCTTAACACAGCATTTCTGTATTTTACAGCAAAAACAGTATGCAGATAGATTTGGTGATAGGTGTTTGCCATATTTTTATTTTTTCTTTTGTTACATGTTTACTTACCGGTGTTGTTATATGGGCCGATGCTACGCATCTCAATCTGTTATCTATTTTCACCGGGTTGAAACCCGTTGCTACAAAATGGATTGATGCTACGCATCTGAACCACAACCAGCTGCAGCCATCATATATACCGATGTCCGCTTGCAAAGCCGTAGGCTTGATTTTGTATTGTAACGATAGCTATCAGTATCAATCCGGTGTAAATGACTACAATAAAACTGAATACCATCGGCAGGTTACATTTAAACTATACTGTTAATCTCTAACTACTTTTTAAATTTTCCGTAAACAGGTTGACCGGCAAAAACATTCTCTACTGTTTTACCATTCTTCAAAGCAAGCACACCATTTACAATTACGTATTCAATGCCTTCAGAAAATGCGAGGCCTTTTTCAAAGGTTGCTTTGTCAATAACCGTGTTGGGATTAAAAATTGTAATGTCTGCATCGGCGCCTATTTGTATTCTGCCTTTAAAACGCATCATTGGTGCAATGCCTTCTAATCTTTTTGCCGGTAACAACGTCATTTTTTCAATAGCTGTCATAAGATCAATCACTTTTTCTTCCCTCACATATTTTCCTAACACTCTGGAGAAAGTTCCTGCTGTTCGGGGATGCGCCAGCTTTGCATAAGGCATTCCATCGGAGGCTATCATTATGCCTGGTTCTTTAATACCGGCTTTGATCCATTCAGGTTTCATGTTGTGAATGATTACAATTCCACCAATTTTCCGGTATTTCTCAAATGTTTCCTTTGTAAGCCGTTCACCAGTGGCTACCCATTGCAAATCACCATAACTAATTCCCATCTTTTTCTGCCAGCCTTCATTAAAAAGCACACTTTGTAATGCGGTTGATCCTGCAGTGTAAGGATAGAGTTCAGAACTGATATCGAACCCCTTTTTATTTGCCTGCTTAACCAGGTCTAATGCAAGTTGAATTTGACCCAGTGCCATGCTATTGATATGTACCACATGTAAAGGAGTACCGGTAAGTATTGCATCTGATAATACTTCCTGCAATGAAATAATATTGTTTTCACGTACATGGGTGAAAACCAGGGCTTTTAATTCAGCCGCCAATTGGAAAACCCGGTATATTTCACTGGAAGTTACTTCGGTAAGATAGCCAATGGGTAAACCAATGCCAATACCACCTTCACCCAGTGAAGACCTGATGTTATCCAGCATTTTATTTGTTTCATCTGCTGAAAGATTTTCGGTGTAGGAAGGAGCAATAATATTAAAAAGTGTATCAAACCTTGATTCCCCTGATACCGTTATTCGATAAAGATTATTTGCACCCGTTTGATACCTTTCCATAGCATTAAATCTTTCGAATGGCCAACAAACGCTGGCGCCATAATTAATATACGCTTTTGATTTTTTTGATTCATACCATTGGGCTAAAAATTCAATTCCCCATTCCAATTCCAATGCAGTAGTAAGTCCATCATGCAATTGATATTCTTGTTCTTTGTTTGTTCTGCCATGTACATGTAAATCAATAAAGCCGGGCGCTACTGCCAATCCGCTTGCATTAATTTCTTGTTTCCCGTTTAATGGTTCAATTGAAATTTGTGCAATTCGATTGTTGATGATGCCCACATTACGGATGGCATCGAGTTTTGTTTCGGGGTCAATAACACGGCCGCCCTTTAACACAATATCATACATAACAGGTGATTGGGAAAACAACTGAAAAGAAAATACATGTATCAATAGGATAAACACAAGAGCTGGTTTTTTATTTTTCATTTTTAAAGTTTTTAAAATTTTGCTGTTTTTAAAATTTATAGTTCGTTTATTTTAAAACCTATGAAATACTGAACAGGTAAATTTATTTCTTGCTCACTTCTGCATAGTCAAACACGAGGTTGCAAAAGGTAATCACCCCCAATTTGAATGAAGTATCATCAATGATAAATTCAGGGGTATGATGCGGTGCTGCTGTTTTGGAATCTTTTCCTTTTGGCATACCGCCCAAACGAAAAAATAAGCCGGGTACTTTTTGAGCGTAAAATGAAAAATCTTCTGAACCCGTGATAGCAGGAACAAGCAATACGTTTTCTACTCCAGCAGATTTTTGCATGGAAGGCAACATAGTATTTGTCAGTGCTACATTATTAAATGTAACGGGATTATGACTGGAGTAAGGCAACTCTACTACTGCAGTTGCACCTGCTGCTTCCGCTGTTTTTTCGGCTATTTGTTTAATTCGGTTGTAAATCAAAGTTTCATCTTCATAGGTAAACCATCGAACATCGCCTAGCAACTCCACTTGTGCCGGAATTATATTTGAACGGTTACCGCCATTAAAAGCACCTACGGTAACCACGGCAGCATTTTCAGTTAGTTTCACATTTCTGCTTACAATTTGTTGCAAACTGGTAACAATTTGAGCCCCAACAAAAATTGGGTCAACCGAATTCCATGGTTGAGAACCATGACTGGGTTTTCCCTTTACCGTAATTTTAAAATCACCAATACCAGCTAAAGTTCCACCGGGACGATAAGAAAGTTTACCAGCCTCCAATTGTGAATCCACGTGCAATCCGAAAATCACATCCACTTTAGGGTTTTCCAGTACACCTTCTTTCACCATCAATTCTGCTCCGCCCTCTTCACCAATTGGTGCTCCTTCTTCTGCTGGTTGAAAAATAAATTTCACCGTCCCTTTCAAGTCTTTTTTTATGCCAGCCAATACTTCTGCAACAAGCATTAATATTGCCACATGTGCATCATGTCCACAAGCATGCATTACATTGGTTTCTTTTCCATCATAAGTGGTTTTTACTTTTGATGCAAAATGCAAATCGTTATTTTCAACTACTGGCAAAGCGTCCATATCAGCTCTTAATGCGATAACAGGTCCGGGTTTGTCCCCTTTTAAAATGCCTACCACACCTGTAACGCCTACTTTGTTTTTTACTTCAAAACCCAGCGACTGTAAATGTTTAGCAATGAGTTCTGCAGTGCGAAACTCCCGGTTTCCCAATTCTGGGTTTTGATGAATGTCGTGCCGCCAAGCAATTACTTTTTGCTCAATCTTGTCTGCACTTTTAGCAATGAGTTCGCTGTAATTGCTTTTTTGAGCAAACAACTGAAAAGAAAGCATATTGAGCAGTGTTATAAATAAGACGATTGGTTTTTTATTTTTCATGTTGAGTTTATTTTATCCTGTTATATTTTTTTAATACATCAATCACCAATTGATGCGGCAATGCATAAGATTTGTTCCCATTAATACCTTCCATAGTTTCTGCAGCTACCATTGCATTAATGATGGCTTCTTCTGTTGCTTGTATGGTTGCTTCAAAAAGAGGGTTGATTTCATCGTTGGGTAATACGTCAACTTTTGTAAAATTGGCCCTTTGAAAAGCCGTAGGGTTAGCGGTAGAGAAGGCGATGAAAATATCTCCGGAGCCATTTGTTCCCTGGCCTCCCACAATGCCAATACCAAGCGATACTCTTTGTGCAATTCTTTTCAATTGATGTGGTAGTAATGGTGCATCCGTTGCAACAACCACTATAATAGAGCCATCACCTTCCTGCCTGTAAGAAGGGGCTGCTTTGAGTTCATTGTTCAGTGTATCTATTAATGCTGCGCCAACCGGTACGCCGGCAATAATGAGATTATTTTTTCTACCAAAGTTTGATTGTACGAAAACACCCAATGTATAGGTAGCGTCTTTAATTTTTACCACTCTTGACGAACTGCCTGATCCGCCCTTAAATCCTAAACACCGGCTGCCTGTACCACCACCCACATTACCTTCTTTTATAAAACCAGATTTAGCACTGTCTAATGCTTCGTACGCATTAATTTCCTTTACATGAAAACCATAAATATCATTTAAAAAACCATCGTATGTTTCTGCTACCACAGGATAAGTATACCAGAAATCTTCTTTGTACCATCCTGTTTTTACATACCATTTTAGTACGGCATCTCTTACCACACCCACACTGTTGGTATTGGTTATCATGATAGGGCCTTCTAAAAATCCTGATTCAGTTATCCAAGTCGTGCTTGTCATTTCGCCATTTCCGTTAAGCGAATACCAATTACCATAAACAGGATTGTTGTTTCTTCCTCTAGGTAAAATGGCAGTAACACCGGTCCGCACAGGGCCTTTGCCCCGTATATTTT
>Ga0163154_10007192_pt1 | contig 13357 bp, 11 predicted proteins | sample OliLakLV19MP9P1_FD_148649 | JGI IMG/M metagenome (GOLD analysis project Ga0163154, IMG submission 148649) | Freshwater microbial mat bacterial communities from Lake Vanda, McMurdo Dry Valleys, Antarctica - Oligotrophic Lake LV.19.MP9.P1 | ecosystem: Environmental > Aquatic > Freshwater > Lake >... | reverse complement strand
GAGTTTGGCGGCGGCATACGGGCTGCGCGGGTAGAACGGCGTTGTCTCGGTTTGCGGGACTTCCTGCACTTTGCCGTAGAGTTCGGAGCTGCTGGCTTGGTAAAACTTCGCGTTGCTTCCGACTTCGCGCACCGCCTCTAAGATACGAACCGTTCCGAGTCCGGTGACATCACCCGTGTATTCCGGCACATCGAAACTGACGCGAACGTGGCTTTGCGCCGCCAGATTATAAATCTCTTCGGGCTGAATGCGGTAAAGCAATTTGATGAGATTGGTGCTGTCGGCAATGTCGCCATAGTGCAGAAACAGCCGAACACCGTGAATATGCGGGTCGGCGTAGAGATGGTCGATTCGGCTGGTATTGAAGGTCGAGGCGCGGCGGATAATTCCGTGAACCTCATAGCCTTTGTCGAGAAGCAGTTCGGCAAGGTAGGAGCCATCCTGCCCCGTAATTCCTGTAATCAGTGCTTTTTTCATGCGTAATGTATCGAAGGCGAATGGTTCAGCCCTCATGCCTCCTTCTCGTCGGTTATCGGGACAATTGTTGGTAGAACTGCCACGATGCGTCAGTATTCCATCTAAAACTTCTTATCATTTCCCTTTTCCCTCTTGAGAAAAAAGTCAGGAGTGTAGTCAGGGAGTTTGCGTGTCCGGCACGATGACAGGCGGGCGACTGCTGCTGCCTGCGTGATAGAGCAGGTTTTCAATGTTCCTCGCGTTGGAGATCGTAAAAGCACTCTCCAGCGAAATCACGGGCGTTCCCTGACGAACAAGGCGAAATTTCGGACGCCCCTCGCGCAGCGGAATGCGAAACTCGGTGATTCCGGCTTGGGCTTCCTGCCGCTGGACTCTGCCGCCGATTTCGATCTCCAGTGTGCCGGGTTGCGCGAGAAACGCAAGAAGCTCGATCTCGTTGCTGGGCGGATCGCTTCCGGCAGAAGCACGCAGCGTGCCGGGGCGGGCATTGTCTTTTGAGGGAACACTCAACGATTGTACCCGATGGAAATAGTAGAGAACATCCCGCACGATTCTCGGCGGACGCCCTGTCTTGAACCATGTCGTGTAGTAGGCGGTCAGATCATAGAAGGCATACTGCGTATGTGTGGAGGGCGCGATCTCGCTCGCTTCGGAATAGTCGTTCCATGTAATCAGTTGCACCCAGTCGGCTCCCCCCGAAATCGCGTTTTGCCACATGATACGAAACGATTCGCTGTTGCTCGTCTCCGTGTAACTCGAAGAACGGGGACGCATATCTTGGGGCGAGACCGGCGTCATCCAGATGGAAGTATATTTATGCGCCTCACTCGCCATATTTCGCCATCGGGCTTGCGCTTTGGGGGAACGCGAGCCCCAATCGGACATCCCGGCACTGATCGAGGCAAAGTCTGCCGCGTATTTGCCCCACCCTTGAAACAAGGGCATGAAGGCGACCTTCACATTTTGACCACGAATATCGCGGAGCCAATCTTTCCACCAGTCAACGCTTTGCCTCTGCGCGTTATAGGGAGCAACGACCACACGCCCGTCGTTCATACGGTAAACAGCAGGATAGGCGGAAAGCGTTCGAATCGTCTCGGTGAGGCGTTCCGGTTGATCTTTGAACTTCGACTGCATATCCGGCATAAGAACGATCTTGAATCCGGGATCAACTTGATTTGCTGCTTCCAAGAGGAGTTTCACGCGCTCGAAATGAACGCCTTTATGGTCGAGAATGTCGCAGACAAAACCATCCAATCCCAATGCGACGGCGCGGCGCACTTCCTCTTTCATGTCCAACAACTGCCAATCGGCTTCCGAGCGGGACGGGCGCGGCAAGGGACGCTGGCGCAAATAGCCGCCAACCGTCTCGAATTTGCCCTTTTCACCCTTGGGATTGAGATAATGGACGGCGTAGTAATCTTTGTCTCCCGCTCTATTATCGAGGGAGATCGGAAACGGAGTAAAATAATGGGCAAAGACTTTTTTCTGCGACTGCCGCAATGTCGCCAACGCGGGACGATCAAATGCCCATTCCGTTGTCACATCATCCGCTCGAACCATCGCAGACAAAACGAGCAAGCCGAACACTTTGAGGCACCAGAGCCTTCTCCCGTATGAGTTTAACATTCGATATTTCATGGGACTTCCTTGAATATACTCAGGGTTTTTGTGCGATCACTGCCATGTGACCGTACCAATAGCGTTTCCAGAGCGGTTGCAGCACTTGAGGCAAGATCATCTGCGTGACCAATCTCGCACTCAGTATTGCTGATGCTCAGCCGTCTTGCCTTGCAAAAAGTGCGTCTAACTGAACGATTTCTCCCTGAGCGTCCATCAGAAAATCGACTGGACGCAAAAAACGATAGTTTGCATTCCGCATAAAATCGTAAATTTCGTCGAAGAGGGCTTCGCCTTCGTACATCGTTTTGAGAGCGGTTTCGAGCAAAACATAATCACACCGCTTGAGTGTCTCTGTCGCCCCCTTGAGTGCTTCCATCTCGAAACCTTGCAGGTCGAGTTTCAGCAAGCATGGGGATTCCAGCAGTTCATTTGCTAATACGCTATCGAGGCGTACAATGTCAACTTCAAGCTTTTCGATCTCTTCGACCCCAGAGAAACTGGCATTATTTTCTTTATGAATCGGCAATGCTGATGAGGCGAGCGAATAGGCGGCGCGGTTGAACGTAATTTTCCCATCCTCGTTCCCAAGTGCGGCTTCCGTGATTTTCACCTGAGAACGCCCCGCAAGGTTTTGGCGCAATTTCGTTGCAATATCAGGCAGAGGTTCGAACGAATAGACGCGAGCCTCCGGGAACGTCTCCGTCGCCGCACGAGCAAACTGCCCGATATTGGAACCGCCGTCTATGATGGTGCGAAACTGAAGCCCTTGACGTGCTAATGTCTGCAACATATGGAAAGAAGTGATTGAGAACGGTTTCCATCGGGTAATGGCTTGCAACCCACTGGGCTTCATCGCAATCGAGGCAATATCAAAAAGCTTCATGCAACCTCTCTTTATACGGAAACTAAACGCTGAGCATGGAAAACGTCGGAATAGAATTTGCCGATCAACTCTTGAACCTTTTGGCAATCGGCTCGCTCCGCAATGATTATGCGGTTACGCTCCCCAGCCTCTTGGCAGAGTTGTGGAGACCGGATTGCCCGCAAAACAGCGTCCGCCATCGCCACAGGGTCTTTCTGATTGAACAGAATACCGTTGACACCATCCTCAATCCATTCGCGCACAGGTTCGATGTTACCGACGACAGGGAACGCCCCGCACGCCATCGCTTCCAAAAGAGAATTGGGGGAGCCATCATGATCAGAGGGCGAAACGGCAATGTCGGCGCACCGAAACAACTCGCCCATGGATCTATGAGGCACCGAGGGCAGTGCGCGAAAGACTTTTTCCAGTTTCAGGCGTGCCGACCACTCCTGCGCGAAACTGGAGTTCTCCATCGAAGTCGCCAGAAAAAAGGTGTTGGGGACTTGCTTGAGAATCAAAGGCATGGACTGAAAGAAAACATCGTTGCGGATATAACTTTTCAGCCCTCTTGCATTGAGAACAACAAAGGCATTGTCGGGAACGCCCCACTGCTGTAACAGCGAAGGATTTTTTTCGCCCAAGTGAAAGTGATCGAGATCGACGCCGCCGTTGCTCGGAGCGACCAGATGCGGCTTCTGTTCGGAGAAGCCCCATTCGATTGCGAGCCGCATATCTTTGCGGCAGTCGGGGTGAACGCCGTCGGCACGCTTCATGGTGCGTCGGGTCAACTCTGCCAGTGTTTTGGACTTTGCCGCGAACAAGGTGAAGTCGTTGCCCCACACCGAGACGATCAGCGGAAACGGGGTCTCTCGCAGTGCCTCTGCCGCAAGAATGCCCTCAAAGGGTATCCGCATAGCATGAACCAGATCGGGAGCGATGCTCTCGACGAGGGCGCGAACATGGGAGCTTTTGCGCTGAACGGTTTTGGGCGTCATATTGTCCCGCAGCAGCACCAGCGTTTTCCAGAGAGGAGTGCCGCGCAGTTTGGAAATCACTCGCGTTTTGGAGGTAGATTGAGTGGTCCCCATAAACGCATCTTTTTCTTTTGCCCGTGCGTTCGCCGTTGGGTCGAGTGTGACAATATGAAGCGAGGCAACAGGAAGCACCTCTTTTTCAATCGGGTACGTGGAAATGAGATGAATTTCGTGTCCTTCCGCCGCCTGTCTCTTGATCCAATTTTGGGCATGATGCGCCTGACCATCAGCGATAAAGCAGATTTTCATCCTGTCTCCTCTCGACTTCCCTTTAGGGGTTTCCTCTTGGAAGCCTGATCAATCGCCTGCTCGAAGGCACTGACCATCGCCTTGACGCTGAACTGCTCCCGAACGGTGCGCCGCGCCGCTTCGCTCATTCGAACCAGTCCCGCTTCATCACGGTACAGTTGGGTCAGCATTCGAGCGCAGTGTTCGATGTCGTCCGCCTGAAAAAACAGGGCGTTGACATTGTCTTTGATCGCCGCGATCTCCGGGCTGTGCGGTTCAGCGTCGGCAACCAGCATCGGAAGCCCATAAGCCATACTGTGAATCGCACTTAGCCCGATGTATCCGGGCGAAACAGAGAGCCGCGAGCGATTGAAATAGGGGGCTAAGTCGGATTGCTGGTAGGCACTTCCTACGAGATGAACGCGATCCCCGATGCCAAACTCCGCAATGAGACCTTCCAATTTCGCCCGTGCGGAACCCTCGCCGACAATCGTCAGGTTTGCCTCCAAGTCCATCTCTTTGACTGCTTTGGCATAAGAACGCACCAGCAATTCCGTTTTCTTTGCAGGAATCAATCTGCCGACGTAAAGAATGTCTGTCCGTTGGCTCGGCACATAGTCCTGAATCAAGGCATCAATCTCTTCCGTTTCGATGGAGTTCCATGCTACGATGGCGCGTTCCGCTGGTACGCCCAAAGAGATCAGCTTGTCTGCACCGGATTGGCTGTAGAAGATATTGGCAGCGGCAGCCTTGCTGAAATAGGTATAAAGACTCTGAAAGCGTTCGCGTGGACGAATGCCATGTCCCCACCAAATCAAAGGAATTCCGCACAGTTTGGAATAAAAGAAAATGAGCAGATTTGTGACAATACGCGGATTGAACTCAACAATAATCACATCGAAATTCTTGGAGCGAACTTTGCCAAAAATGCCTTGCTGAATAACCAGTGTCTCATTTTTGCCGAAGTAGTGATTTTTCACCTGCTCGACCCGAACATCGTGTGTCGTTAAAATGCTCTCCAATCCACTTGCCTTCGATGCCTCTCCACAAGCAACGGTTGCCTGTAGTCTTTCGGAACGGGAGAGTGCCTTAAAAAAACCCAATCGGTAGGGCGGCAGTATTCTTTGGACAATAAGGACATTCCACTGACTCTGTTCCATAGTTCAATCTCGTCGTTCTCATATCACGGGCGTTTGTCCCTCGAAAAATAAGGGGCACGCGCAGTTCAATCCCTTGGGTCTTCCCTCTTTTCGGCTTAGGTGGAGTTGCCCTTCGGATAAGCAGCATAATCGCTGCTGTTTTCCGGCAGAGGGCGCAGCAACTTACGCTTAGGCGGAGCGGAAAGTCGGACGTATTGAGTAAGACGCTTGACCGCCATCGCCTTCATAATCAAAGCCGCAAGAAGGAAACCCACCGTATAGGCAAAAGTTGTCATCAATGCGCCACGCATATTGAAGAAGACCAAGCCGCAGAGAAAGGGATAGATAACTTGGATATAAAATGATCTGTTGATCGATGCCCAGTAAACACTGTCCATCCACGCCAAGAGGCTCGCGAACACGACGGCAAAGAGGATAACTCCGATGATGCCGAAGTTGATATAGCCTTCCGACATCGAAGGGGTAGAAAGGTTCTTGAACCAAAGTTTGTATCCTGTGGCAACTTGTTCCCCCGAAGTGATAGGTTTATCCTTCCATCCCTGGCGCGGCACAAAAAAGAGCAAAGTTCCCATCAACTGCCGTCCACAGGACAAACCGTTACGATTATCGACGTAGCTCACCGTATTCGCGAGCATCTGATAGGCGTCGAAATCCCCGGCTGTAAAGGTCATGACGTAGCCATAGATATTGGTATCCGTGTCGTTTCGGCGTCGATTGACTTGACCCATACTACGGACGGTATCCACGCTGATGTCACCGAGGGAGGAATGCCGACCCACATTCAACACAGGCATAATGAAGGCGAGTCCGACAAAAATACTGACCGGCAGCCATAACCCGGTGATTTTTTTGTTTCTCAGCAGAATGGCGATGAATCCGATGGCGATTGTCGAGAATTGGAAACGGGGAACCGCAATAGGATTGTTCATGATGAATGCACACCCGCCTGTGATGAAGAGTGCCATGATATACCCGAAGTTTTTCCGCTTTTGGCTCAGAAGCAAAATGGCGGTGGCGGCAACCGGTATGTAACGTAGAAACGAGTTGACAATCAGTGAGGACATATTGTCTGCGCCGCTATTGGAAGCATCCGCCCGTGAGCCGAACCCAGCAGACCCCATGACGGCGTAGGTGAGCAGCAGAGACAATAAACACATCCCGCATAAGAGTGCCATGTTGACTCTGTATTCTGTCACTTGTCGAGAGACATTTTGCTCCTGTTTGCTCTGTTGTATGAGGTTCCGCTTTCGCATTTTCTTCTCGACAAAATGGTATGCCACGAAGTAACAGACGCACCAGAGAAGAAGAATCCCGTTGATTTCCATGTGCAACGCTCTGATTTTGCCAAGGGGAGCGTTGGTCGGTTCTCTGTTGAGCACAAATTGAAGGAATGGCGCGTAGAACATGAAATAGAGCATAAACGTCCAGTGAATACTGTTGAGAGTGAAGGGACGTTTCGCGGCGGCAAAGAACAGGCTGACAAAGGTGATAATGCCGATGATGGCAAACGACAACAGCGACAAAGGGCGGTCAATCAAACTGATCTTATATTGTGGGATTGCCAATGAAATAAGAATGACCACAACAAGCAAAGAAAAAGCTGCGGCATAGCCGATGGTTCGGCTCATATTCATTTTTATTGGCAACGCGTGAGTGACCATAGGTTTTTCTTTCTTACCGTAAAGTACTACGTAAAGGCGAAACGAAAGCGTTGTGTCTCAGTACAGAATATCAGAAACGCGCATTGTGATGAGCGGTTTGACCTCTATTCAAGTCGATCTTTGCCCGCCAAAGCTTCCTTCAACACCTCATCGAGGGTATATTGCTTCGTTTTGCGTAAGCCGATAGCATTCAGAATACGCCATAGCAGACGTGCAGCACGCCCCAAAGTTTCCCGCCGCTCGATAAATCGAAAGTGCAGTTCCAAAGCCCGCAGTTTGTCGCCGCGTGCCGCGCTTTGTACCAGTTTGCCGTGCCGCAGCTGCCATTCGGTGTCGGCGGTATTGGGAACACTATAGGTCAGATTGTGAAGATTGCGGTTGTCGAGTGCCTCTTTGCCGAGAAAGACTTCGTTGCGCCCACCTGTGATATGCCCGTAGTCGTGGAACTGATGCAGGGCGATCACGGCAAAGGTGGCGTCTATGATGGGAATTCTCTGGCGGAAACAGTATGCCATGAGTGCGCTGTCATAGACGGCTCGCCCGATGACAAGCGGCGGCAGTTTTGCCCACATTCCCCGTGTAAACACAAAATAATCCATGCCGGAGGGCCAGTGCAGTTCAACGCGATTCTGTTTGACGAGTTCGGCGAGTTCGTTTTTCCAGCCTTTGTCGCACAGATCGAACCGCACACCTTCTCCGAGATCGATGCGCTGCCCGACCATCAAGAATTGAGGCAATCCGACGGACTTAGCCGCTTCGATGACGGAACTTGTCATCAGAATATCACAGTTCAGATAGACTTGCGTGTCGTATTTGGCATGAACGCGGGCGTGTTCGGCAATCGCCCCGAAAAACGGAATGCCGGACGAGTTCGCTTCGATGTCCGGGACATACAGCAAATTGTATTCTTCGCAGACTGTGTCGGTTCCGGGCGAATCGCCATAGAGAATAACCTCGACATCGGGATGGATGGCAAGCCAACTTTGAATGGCATTACGTTGATTGAAATCGGCAATGTCCTTGAATGCCTTGGGGCTGGCAAGAAAGGTAATCACGGTTCTCTCCTCAGTCCCGCCGAATGAAAATGCCGTCCGCTTGAAGCAGATAGCCTGTGTTCGCGTCTTGAAAAACCGGCTCGAAGGAGACCAGTTGAAAGCCTGCCGCGTTCAATTGTTCGAGCATAGAGAGATAACTCGGTGCGCCTTCATAGAGCGGAACCAGCGATAATTCCATTTCCAAGCCCTGAATATGCGGCAGAGATTGCTGCGCTCCTGCCAAAACGTATTGTTCGTAGCCCTGTACATCGATTTTGGCGAAAATGCGGTCACTGCTTTCCGTCAGCGTTGGCAGGACGGTATCGAGTCGGACGATGTTGATTTTCTCGGTGGTCACATAGGCAGAAGACGGCATCGCATCGGTGTGCATACTGGAGATCGGCAGGAGCGAGCTGCTCGTCTGGTGTCCCGAAACATTGATGGTCGTCTCTCCGTCCTGATCGCCGACAGCCGCATTCTTGGCTGTCCAAAGCGGATCGCTCTGTGCCTCTTGCTGAAGCAGGGCGAACGGCTCGCTTAACGGCTCGAACGAGATGATTTTGTTGGCATAGCCATGTTTTCTCAACATCGCGGCGTAAGTGCCTTTGTTGGCTCCGATGTCGAGGACAACATTGGCGTCGATATTTTTGAGAATAAAATCTCGTCTTAACTCGGCGGAGGTTTTTCGATTATATCTGACAATGTCCGCGCCCATCGAATGCAATGTCGAGCGGACAAGACTAGTCAGCAAACTCATGTGTTACTTCCTCTTTAGGTCATCAGGCTGAGCGCATACCCATTTTTGAATATCCTCTGCCGATACATCGATTTTCGGCAGAATTCGCGCTGTCAATGTATACGATACGATTAGCTCACGCTCGATATTGCTCTCATAACTCCTGATGTTACGCTCGCGTCCGGTAGATTACGATGATGTCCTGATCCACCTCGCAATGGTCGTAGCCGTTAGCGCGAGTTGCGGCTTCAATGGTTTCCAGTGTGGGATAATCGTCTTTGCCGACAAACAAGCGGGCGTCGTCGATCAGAATGACGTGCTGTGCGGCGAGCGGGTGACGGAATATCAGTTCCAATTCTTTCTGGATAGGAGTGAGCAATTCTCCCTTTGCCGTGAGTCCGCCCAGCCCGCGCCGGAGCGGGCGATCAGCGTTTGATACAGAAGTCGCGGTTTTTCATGTTCAAGCCACCTGCTGATACATTTTGATATGAAGATCGTGAATGATCCTGCGTGCGTAAACAAGGGCAGGAATGAAAAAGAAAAAGAAATACGTGACGATGCCTGACCAAAGAATTCCATGCAGACCGTATTGTTTGGCTAAAAGAAATTTAAAGAGAATGGAACTAAACACATAGACCGTCAGGACATACGCCTGAAACCGCAACCTATTGATTCCATTGAGAAAGTTCATCAGCGAATGTCGGAGCGAGTCAAGAACCGTCCAGACAGCCATGCCCCAGATCAAACTAGTGGGGATCGAGAGACGCCCTTTTAGCCAAAGAGCAATCAAAGGCTGTGCAAAAAGAGCCAGCAGAAAAGCTGCAACAGCGGTTGAAATCAGTCCTGTTCGGATTGAGGCGGACAGCGTTTTGCGAAGCCATTCCATATCGCCACGCGCATAAGCCTCAGAATAAGCGGGCCAGAGCGAACCATATACAGTACTCACGAGCATGGGAATGACGGCAAACATCCGCACACAAACGGAATAAGTGGCGACATCGGCAGTTCCCAGGGTTCGAGCGATAATCAAGTTATCCAGACAATATCCTAGTGCGAACATCACTTGCAGATAAAGAAATTTCAATCCAATCCGAAAAAGGCTACGGCAGCGATCAAATTTGACCAAAGCCCATCGAGGTCTCATGGAAACATTCATGACGCCGAAATAAACGGCGGCGTTCAACAGCGTTGCAACAATGGGCGCACCGGTTACGGAAAGAACAAGCCAGGGCAAACCCGCCTGAAGATGAACGCATAACAGCAGACCTGCCAGTCCTAAGATATTTCCGAAACAAAGCCACAGATTATTAAGGAAGCCCTGTTGAAAACCCAATTGGACGCGATTGACTATAGCAATCGGCATACTGATGGCGAAGCAGACAGCAAAAGCACGAGCAGTGGGACGCGCTTCTTCTATTGCTTGCCTGGTGTTGACATTGAAGAATCGCGCCCAAGAGACGAACTGATCAAACAGCAGAAATAAAATAGCGAAACTCAAGACAACACACAACAGCATAAACAGACCACTGGAGATATATTCTCGCGCAGTCTTCATGTCCTCTTTGCCATCCGCTTCCGAAACGCTGTTCTGAATCCCGTATCCCATCCCTAGATCAGCGAAATTCAGAAAAGTAAGCAGGGAACCGATTGTCAACCACAATCCAAAGCGTTCTGCTCCGAGATATTTCACGGTTACTGGAACGGAAATCAGAAGCACCAGCATATTGGAAACTTTGTTTGCCATCGCCGCGAGCGAGTTGAGGGCAACGCGCTTGAGTCTTTTTTTGCCTCTGATCTCTTCGCTGGTTATGCTGTCGATTGTTGTATCCATATTTCCAAAACTACCAAACAGATTGCAGCAACGGTGATGGCGGAAGCACTACGCGCAAAACTTGCCACAGGATTTCCTCAAATGCAATGGGAAACTTCGCAAACCGACCGTCGCCAAATAGATATATTGCACAACCCGTGCCAGAATCTCCATCTTAACAGTTTCTTAATCAAGAAACTATACCGCTTCGGTGAAGAACGGCAAGTCTTGCAGGGCGATTTCCGAGAGATTTGGATTATGCCTGTCTTTCTCGGAGAGCAACGGCTCGATCTCAAATTTCCATGCGATGGCGATGTTCACGTCATTCCAAGCAATCCCGCGCTCATCGCCCGATACGTAAAAATCGGAGCATTTGTAGAGAAAATCTGCCGTCTCGGACAAAACCTGAAACCCGTGCGCGAATCCTGCTGGGACAAAAATCTGCCGCGCATTTTCCGCCGACAGCACGGTTCCATACCACTGCCCAAAGGTCGGCGAACCCTGCCGCAAATCTACGCAGACATCAAACACCTCGCCCTGAACCACACGGCAGAGTTTGGCTTGCGGGTGGTCGCGCTGGTAGTGCAAGCCGCGCAGAGTGCCGCGCACAGAATGCGAGTGATTGTCCTGCACAAAGGTTTCCGTGATGCCGAACTCCGCGTATTTCCTCGCGTGGTAGGTCTCCATAAAGAAGCCGCGTGCATCGCGCAAAATCGTCGGCTCCAGCACAACAACACCGGACAGCGGGGTTTCAATCACCTTCATGGATTTAGCTTCCCCGTTCCAAGACGGCACGCTCCAAATAGCGGGCATAATCGCAATTGCCGAGTTTTTGCGCCAAAGCAAGCAGTTCGTCCGCCGTAATATATCCGCACTCGAAGGCGATCTCCTCCAGACAGGCGATTTTCAAGCCCTGCCGCTGTTCGATTGCCGCGACAAAGTTACTCGCTTGCAGCAACGATTCGACGGTTCCCGTATCGAGCCATGCCATGCCGCGCCCCAAGCGTTCGACGTGAAGCGCGTCGTGTTCGAGATAAGTTCGGTTCAAGTCCGTAATTTCGTACTCGCCGCGTACCGACGGCTTGAGCTGCGCTGCAAACTCACAGACCCGCGCATCATAAAAATAGAGTCCGATGACAGCATAATCGGATTTCGGCACGGCGGGTTTTTCTTCGAGCGAAAGGGCTTTGCCGGTTCCATCGAACTCGACGACGCCGTAACGCTGCGGGTCTTTGACGCGATAGCCGAAAATCGTGGCACCGTTCGTGCGCTGTGCCGCCGATGCGAGCAGTTCCGGCAAGCCGTTGCCGTAAAAGAGATTGTCGCCCAACACCAAACACGCGCCCTCACCCGCCAAGAACTCTTTGCCGATCAAGAACGCCTGCGCCAAGCCTTCGGGTTTCGGCTGTTCGGCGTATTGAATCCGAATGCCGTATTGACTGCCATCTCCCAGCAATCGCTGAAACAGCGGCAAATCGTGGGGCGTGGCAATGAGCAAAATCTCGCGAATCCCTGCCAGCATCAACACAGACAACGGATAATGCACCATCGGCTTGTCATAAACTGGCAGCAGTTGTTTCGAGACAGCGTGGGTCATCGGGTACAGGCGCGTGCCAGCCCCGCCCGCAAGGACAATTCCCTTCATAAGGTGTATACCGACAAGAACCAAAAACGCGATACCACTTCGTATCGCAAACGAAAATTGAGATTTGACCGACAGAAGAAGATACGGAGGAGTTGTCGGGAAATGTGACCACTTTTTTCAGGGTAACCACTCGCAGCAGCACGATTAAGAGTATTTTACCCGATAGACAGAGGGAATCTGCCGCATCGTGCAGAATACTTGAGGCGATGATGAAAATAGATAAGATTCCAACAAGCTTAAAGGATGAAACTCCGTCGCTCAAAGCCTTTCGCCCAGTGTGCTTTGTACACAATAACCCTTAAAGCAGAGCATCTGCGGCGGAACGTCACCGAGCGACGGAATTTCGTCCCTTGTGCATTGCACGTTGGACTGATTCTTCGGAAAGTCGAGAGTACTATTGAATGTTTGGTAACCCCGCGTGGCGCAGAAAACCTTTTCTCACGGCAACAAAATTCTTGGCGTTTCAACTGCGTCGCGCCGTGACTTTCGCGCCGGAAATCGCCCTGCCCCACGCGCACGGCAAAATCACGCTGAAACTGCCCAAAAACTCCTCACTTGCCTTTGTCACTGCGGTTTATGGAGCCGAAGACCCCGACATCGCCCTCCTCGAAAGGCTGCTGCAACCCGGAGATATTTTCGTGGACGGCGGGGCGCATATCGGGCTGTTCTCGCTCGCCGCATCGGTTAAAGTCGGCGAAACGGGGCAGGTGATCGCGTTCGAGCCAGCACCGGAGACACGCAAAGTTTTGGAGAGGCATATCGAATTCAATCACTGCTCTAATATCACCGTCAATCCGCAAGCCCTTGCCGACACAATCGGCACGCGAACCTTTGCCGCTTTTTCGGGCGAAATGTGGGGCTACAGTTCGTTCGCGCCGCCCGAAACAAATGAAACCGCCAACAGCGTCGCCGTCGAAGTGACCACATTGGATACCGTGATCACAGATGAAATTGCGCCCAAAATTCGCCTGATCAAACTGGATTTGGAGGGCGCGGAATATGCGGCACTCACCGGCGCGAAACGGCTTCTGATGAATGACACACCCGATTTGCTGCTGGAGATTCAGGCGGAACACCTCGAACG
>Ga0163154_10007190_pt1 | contig 13358 bp, 11 predicted proteins | sample OliLakLV19MP9P1_FD_148649 | JGI IMG/M metagenome (GOLD analysis project Ga0163154, IMG submission 148649) | Freshwater microbial mat bacterial communities from Lake Vanda, McMurdo Dry Valleys, Antarctica - Oligotrophic Lake LV.19.MP9.P1 | ecosystem: Environmental > Aquatic > Freshwater > Lake >... | reverse complement strand
GCCTAGCCCAGCCCCAACCCCCCACGGGTCCCCGGCTCTGGGCGGTACCCCTCGGCCTTATCCAATGGCCTGAGCGGACTTTCTTGCTCAAGAGCGACTGCCGCCAGCCCTTTTTGAATCTAGTGGAACTGACCAAACGCAACCAGGGCGGCTGTTGTACGCTCGTCCTCCGCCCCGAAGATTTCCAGACGATCTCTTTGCAAAATTTACTGGACCAACTCCCCGCCGATACCAAGGCCACCCTCTGTTTCATGCCGGGAGAATATTTACTAGCAGAACCCCTCGTGATTGGTCGCCGGCACGACAACCTCACCCTAGAGGGCTGTCATGACGGCGTGGAATTCCGGGCGGTTGAGGGCCGGGAGGACAATTTCCTCCAGGGACTCATCATCCTCAACCGGGCCAATAATGTCACCCTGCGCCGCCTGCGCTTCTATCTGCCGCTCGTCCCCTTCTTGGCTGCCGGGGGTACGCTCGCCAGACTCTCCCGTGACCAGTCCAACCGATTGCTCGGACGAACTCTAACTGATTTACAGGTGGCAATCGGCTTGCGTCCCATCCACTGTGCCCAACTGACCATCCAGGACTGCCTTTTTCGCTATTCCTTCCCCGATGCCTTTCCCCTCTTTACTGTGGGCATTTTTGCCGGGAGTGAGTGTTGGGGGTTACAGGTCAAAAATAACCGCTTCCTCAACGCCGACGAATATTCCCCCAACGAAGAGCGGCCTCCCCTGCGTCTCCTCGCCGGACTCCTCGTGGCCCCCACCCTCACCCTGGACGAATATCCGTCCCCAACCCGGTCAGCCTTACCCACGGGTTCCCTCATTGCTACGGTACTTCAGGATGCGGTGCTCACCGAGAATCGCTTTGTTGGCCTGACCCATCCCGTCCTCGTCATCGCCGAAACCGGGCAGGTGGACTTGGCGAGTAATACCGTCAGCGCGGGATTTGCTGGTTTCTGGTTCTGTACGCTCCGTGCGTTCCTCGCCCCCGTCGAGTACCTCAGAGAATCCTTAGCAGCTACCGGAAGTGGACTATATTTCTCCCTCACCTCCACCCTGCTCAATGACCCACGCTTCATCCTGCCCATCACCCTGGCCCAGAGCTACCCGCTGCCCAAAGTTTACCGACCCGACGAGGACCGCTACACCACGCCGCGTGCCGAAGACTCCAAATTCTCCGTGTCCAATGAGGGAGCCGTCCTAGGGGTCCCCTTTTCCTTCATCAACGACCTAGAGCTACTCAAACAAAACCTCGTCTCCCGGACTCCGCCCCAGCCGCCCCTACCCTTGGCCCTGGACCTCGCCCACAACACCGTGACCTGTCTACCCCCCGTCGGACCCTCCGGCCTCCCCCTCTTGGTCTGGGACACCCCGACCGTGGCCGACAGTTTCTTGCGCTTGACGGGTAATCAACTACGAAATAGCTCTCTACCCCTACCCACCGCACTCTTACTCTTCGTCCAGCGCACCACGGTCACAGGCAACCTCATCCTCAATGAAAGCCCTACTGACGGGGACGAAAAATTCAGTCTGGTCCTACTGGCGATCCAATTTCACATCTCCCAGTTTGGGACAGCGACAGCCCTACCCGCCTATCCCATTGCCGTCACTGGTAACGTGTTGCAAGGCTATACCGCCCTGCCCGTCCGCAACTACCCCGCCCCCCTCAACACTTGGCTGGTCTTCAATACCCAATATTTTTAGGCACCGGGGTAAGCTGCTCGGGCCTAACGGTGGAGGAGGCGCCCCCTACCCCCAGCCCCTGTACCCTCTATCCATTACCCACAAGTCTGAAACGCTGACTGGGAACGGGTTTCAGAAATGGTAAATTCTCAATAACGGAGCTTCAAAACGCTGAAACTCTGATTCCTCCACTTCCCATCTGGGCGCGTTGTCAATAAATGGAAAGATGTGGGTAATAGATAGTAAGCGACCCCGAGGGGGCTTCTTCGTCGGGGTCTGACTGTCGCGATGCGCTTTTTTGAGTCCCCGGTAGCCTTTATTTTCTAAAAACGAGGGGGCTCCCATGGCCCTCAATTCGGCTCTAGCCTTGCGGTTCAGCCCTCTAAACGCCTATAATTGAGTAAGAAAGACTCAAGTCAATTTAGGGAGCAAACCATGCGAATTCAGTCATCGGTCCTCGTCCCTTTAGGTTTTGGTAAGTATGTGCGCTCCGACCAAGTAACCGCTGTAATCCCAATTGAGGAAGACCGGGGACCAGGGCGGCGGACTTTTGTGCAGGTGCAGGGGCAGACTGACCCGATTGTGGCTTCACGGGCTGAGGATTCCATCGTCCGTGATTTAGTCCAGGAGCCACGGGAAGTAATCCAGTCTCGGCAACAGCAGCAGATTCTCCGCGACCTGATGCTCGATCTCGCCGGGGTCAATGTCACTGTGCGTCGGATTAGCCGGGATGAGGGCGGGCTTGACCTAGAACGGCTAGAGCGGCGCATCCGTGAAGTGCTGGAGGACGACTAGAGGCTCTCATCGCGGTAGAAGCGGTAGAAGAAGAACTCATCGCGGAAGGGCTGTTCATCCACGACATGGTGGAAATGGCCCTCGTCCATGAGTTGTTGCCCCAACCGGAGCGCGTCGGTGCGGGTGAGGTTCTGGGAACCCATCAACCAAGCCACCGCTTCAGAACCAATGAAGCAACGGGTGTAGACCCGCAACCGATAGCGGCGGTCCCGGATATCCACCCCCTTGGCACTGTGCATCTGCTCAGCCAAGGCGGTGAGAACGGGGTCTTGAACTACGGGGTTCTCGTCGGGTTCGTCTCCGTAGAACCGATAGAAGAAGTACCCGTCCTGGAAGGTTTGTTCATCAAGGACATGGTGGATAATGCCCCGGTCTATCAATTTTTGACCGAGTTGCACGGACTCGGATGGACTGAGCTTAAAAGTTTTACTAAACCAAGTCACGGCCTCAGCACCGATGAAACAGCGGGCGTAGGTACGGAGCCGATAGGGGCGGTCCAAAATCTGCAAGCCCTGGTGCATTTGTTGGAGGGTCTGGGGGGTGAGTAAACGGGCGAGGGGGTCGTGTTGGACCCGTTGTTGCCACAGGGTGAAGCCTTCCTCTTCTTCGACAACCAGACAGATTTTGCCGTGGTCGAGGTAGGCGCGGCAGCAGGTGAGGGCTACGGCCCGTTGTTCCTTAGAAAAAGACTGGTCTTTGACGAAAACTTGGTTGTACAGGTCAAGCTCCGAACTTCGGCTGGAGTTGATCCCGCGTAGTAAGACTTCTTCTTTGGACAAGATAAACACGATGTTGACTCCAGGGGTAGGTCGGGTGGAACGGGGACGGGGTAAGAACCTTGACCCAACCATCAAACTAGACTACGGACTTGCGGACATTTTGGATGGGCGTAATATCATCGGAAGATGAGCTTTACAACGTTGCTAATTGTACCCACCGGGGTGGGGGCGAGTATCGGAGGGTATGCCGGGGATGCATTACCTGTGGCGCGGTTATTGGCAGCGGTGAGTGATACCTTGATTACCCATCCCAACGTCCTTAATGGTGCCATGCTCTACTGGCCCCTCGACCAGACGCTCTACGTGGAGGGCTACGCCCTAGACCAGTTCTGTCGGGGGGAATGGGGCTTGCGTCCGGTGCGAGCGAACCAAGTCGGGGTGTTACTGGACCAGGGGCTGAGTGCAGAACAGGTTTTACATCACCATCACGTCATCCAAGCCGCCCAAAGTACCCTGGGTTTAAGTATGGGTCCGGTCTTGACCACCGATGAACCCGTCCAACTGAATTTAATGCAAGCTAGGACCGGGAGTTCCTGGGGGACAGTCCGCAATCCAGGGACGTTACTCAGGGGGGGTGAACTCCTGAAGGCGCAGGGCTGTGGAGCCGTGGCCCTAGTCGTTCGCTTCCCGGAACTCGGCTGGCGTGACTATGACCAGGGGCAAGGGGTAGACCCGATTGCTGGCCTCGAAGCCCTGTTGAGTCATCTCATGGTGAAACATTTACAGTTGCCCTGTGCCCATGCCCCGGCCCTAGAACCCAGCCCGCCCATGCCTGTTCATCCCCGGACCAGTGCTGAGCAGCTTGGCTTTACTTTTTTACCCTGTGTTTTGGTGGGGCTGAGTCGTGCCCCCCAGTACGTGCCTCCCCAGCTAGCCGCCCTGACCGTAGCTGACCTAGATGCGGTTGTTCTCCCGGCAACGGCTTTTGGGGGGCGGGGGGTACTGGCCTTGGCGGGGCGGTCCCGACCGCCAGTGCTGATTGGCGTGACGGAGAACCAGACGGCTCTAAGTGTGACGGCAACGAGTCTGGGGATTAAGAGCTACACGGTCCAAAATTATTGGGAAGCAGCGGGATTATTAGCTTGTCTCAAGGCGGGTCTAGACCCTAAACGGGTGCGGGCTTAAGAATAGTTTCGTTACCCTTTCGAGGGCCGAGCGGGATGTCATAATGCCCCCACTGACCCGGAGGCTCTATGAGACTTATCAAACCGCTTCTACCCCAAAAAGATGCTAGTCCCGACCGCCGCACGGACTACTTGACGCAGAATCGGGAGGATTATGAATTTGACTATAACTATCTATCCGGTCTGGCCCTGCTCAAACGAGTTCCCAAGGAAGAGAGTTTCAGCATCCGTTACTTAGCTGAACGTGCCCTAGCTACTGCCAAGCTACCAGGAAATATGTTGGCGGCGAAAGCGCGGTCCTTCTTTGATCCCTTCGATGATATGGAGGATTACGCCGACCTGTTTACGTTATTACCCAAGCCCAACGTGGTCAACACCTACCAGAATGACAGCGTGTTCTCTGAACAACGACTCTCTGGGGTCAATCCCTTGGTCATCTGCCGCATTAAGCCGGGGGAGGCCATGCCCGACAACTTCAAAGGAAACTTAGCTGAGATCCAGGAATGCTTCGGGGAGTCGCTGATCCTCACGGAGGAACTTGCTGAGGGCAATCTTTATTACACCGATTACACCGCAGTCCTGAAAGAGGTCAACGGCGGTACGTTCGAGAAAGGGAAAAAGCACCTCCCCAAACCCTTCGCGCTTTTTTGTTGGAGTGGTAAGGGCTATGGCGACCGGGGCGAGTTGGTACCCATTGCCATTCAGCTTGCAGAAGCCTCGGTCTACACACCTTTCGATAACCATATGGATTGGTTCCTCGCTAAAACCTGTGTACAGATTGCCGATGCTAACCACCACGAGATGAGCAGTCACTTGGGGCGGACTCACTTTGTCATGGAGCCGATTGCGATTGTCACCGCCCGTCAACTTGCTGAGAACCATCCGCTGAGTTTGTTACTGCGGCCCCATTTCCGCTATATGCTCGCCAATAACAATCTGGGGCGTAGTCAACTGATTAACCAAGGTGGCCCGGTAGATGAACTGCTCGCCGGGACGCTCAAAGAGTCCATGCAACTGGTCCGTAATGCTTGTTTAAGCTGGCGAATTGACGAGTTTAGCCTACCGGCTGAGCTTGCCAACCGGGGCATGGATGATGTAGAAGCTACGCCTCACTACCCCTACCGCGACGACGGGCTTTTGGTCTGGCACGCGATTCAGAAGTATGTCACCGCCTATCTCGACATTTACTACCAAAGTGAGCAAGACTTGACGGGCGATACGGAGCTTCAGGCGTGGGCGGCTCAGATGGGCGATGAGAATGGCGGTCGGGTCCAGGGTTTTCCCAGTAGTTTCACCACCCTTGAACCCTTGGTGGAAGTATTAACGACGATCCTCTTCACCTGTGGTCCCCTGCATTCTGCTGTCAATTTTTCGCAGTATGAGTACATGGCTTTTGTCCCCAACATGCCCTTGGCTGCCTACCAACCCACGCCCCAAAAAGGGGATAATAAGGATTTCTCTGGGAACCAAAAAGAGGAGCAATCCCCCACCGAACTCCGCCGTCTTCAGTTCCTCCCGCCGCCGAAACGGGCGGCTGACCAGTTGGAGATCATTTACACGCTCTCGGCCTATCGTTACGACCAGTTGGGTTACTACGATGAGGAAGATTTCGCGGACCCCGATGTAATTGACTACGCCGACCCCGATGCTCAAGCAGTTTTAGTCACCTTCCGGCAAAACCTGAGCGTAATTGAGGCCAAGATTGATAGCCACAACCGCAACCGGATCGTGCCCTACCCCTACCTCAAACCCTCCAAGATCATCAACAGCATCAGCATCTAACTCTCTAGCCTCAGAAGCTCATCGTTGACCCTCGGACGATATGAAAAAAGCGGGAGTACAAATGTGGATGATGGCGGGCTTGCTATGGCAGAGGTACGGGCTAATCATGCGAATATCAAACCAGTTGTAATGGGCGAATCTGATGACAATGATGACATTCAATGTTCCTGATGGTCAGTTCGGGGGGTATCTGGCGGTTCCGGCGGGCGGGACGGGACCGGGTTTAGTCATCGCGCAGGAGATTTTTGGGGTCAACTCGGTGATGCGGGAGACGGCAGAACGCTATGCAGCAGCAGGGTATCTGGCCTTGGTGCCGGATTTATTCTGGCGGATTGAGCCGGGGATTGAGTTAGATGCTGAGGACCCGGTCCAGCTAGAACGGGCTTTTCAGTTGTATGGGCAGTTTGATGAGGACCGGGGGGTGGCGGACCTGCAGGTGGCTCTGGCGGCGTTGGCGGACTATCCGGGCTGTACGGGGAAGGTGGGCACGGTGGGCTATTGTCTGGGCGGGAAGTTGACCTATCTGATGGCGACGCGCTCGGATGCGGAGTGCAATGTCAGCTATTACGGGGTGGGGATTGAGCGGAGTTTAGATGAAGCGGACCAGATCAGTACGCCCTTACTACTCCACCGCGCTGGGGAAGACCAGTTTGCGCCCCTCGCGGTCCAGACGCAGATCCAGGAACGGCTGGTGGGGGAATCGCTAACTACCCTCTATGAATACCCCGGTCAACCCCACGCCTTTGCCCGTCTTCCTTTCGCGCCGGAGTCTCAAACGGCGGCGGAGTTGGCGCAAACTCGGACGTTGGCTTTCTTGACTGAACATTTGAGTTAGCCAGTGCTATGGGGGAGAGGGGCGTATTCGGTTTCATGGCAGAGTTCGCGCTGGTGGTCGGGCGTGACGCGCCAGAGCCAGACCCGCACCCCAGGCCGGCCCGTCTGAGTCCTCGCGCCGGTAATTAAGGGCGGACTTTGACGGGTGACTTGTTCACGGATTAATTGGTGGGCGGGAAAGTAACTTATCCGGTTCAATTGCTATTTAAACAGTTCATCGGTTTGCTGTACCCCGCCCTCTAACCGTCTCTGGTAGGGTTCTCTCCGCTTCTACCTGGGTCCCGGCAGGGTATGGGGCGGAGGGGCCTTCTTGTAAAATAGACATGAAGTATACAGAGCCACCCATGTCCGAAGTGAAGAATGTCCTAGGCGGCAAGCTTGCCACCTGCTGTACTAGCCCAATGACGGGGTTTTATCGCGATGGTCAATGTAGTACCGGACCCGAGGACACCGGCTCCCATGTGGTCTGTGCCCGAGTGACAGAAGAATTTTTGGCTTTTAGTCGGACCCAGGGGAATGACCTGATTACACCCGTACCGGGACGCTTTCCTGGCCTCAAACCCGGCGATTGTTGGTGTCTGTGTGTTTCCCGTTGGCAAGAAGCATTAGGGGCGGGTGTGGCCCCGCCCCTCAATCTAGCCGCAACCCATGAGGCAGCCCTGCGGGTTGTTTCTATGACGGACCTAGAGCAGCATGCTCTTTAGCTAGGCACGGGGAATGATTACGCCGTACCCGCCGTGGTTCCGTTCGTAGAGGACATTGATCTGACCACTCTCTTTATCGCGAAAGACAAAGAAATCATGGTCCACTAATGACAATTGTTCAAGGGCCTCCTCCATGGTGAGCGGAGGCATAGCGAAATACTTAGCCCGGACGACTTCCTTGGGCAACTGGGCTTGGCGGTGTCCGTTGGGTTGGTCCATCGGCGCGGAGGCCATTACCGCGACGGCGGTTTTGGGGGTGGGGCGTTTGAGGTTGCGTTCTTTGTATTTGCGTAACTGCCGCTGGATCTTGTCAGCCACCAGATCGATGCTCGCATACAGGCTCACGCTGGCTTCTTCAGCGCGGATCACCGTGCCGTTGGCGTGGATCGTCACTTCTGTGGTCTGATTGTTCGCAACACGAGGGTTTTGGCCTACGGATAGGTTTACCTCGACGCGCTGGGTCAGTTGGTCAAAGGGGGCAACGGCTTTTTCGATCTTGCGCTCTACGTACTCGCGGATGGCTTCGGTCAGTTCGATGTTGCGGCCTTGGATCTTAAGTTGCATAGGACCTCCCGGTGAATCCTGTCTCTAGCCTACAAGCCACTGATCCCCAAACAAGCTTTATGACAAGTTTCTTATCGAGAATTCCACGCAACCCACGCCGCTGTTGGTTCTCGCAAGGTACGAACGGGTTTGAAACCCGCCCCTACCCTGGCACTTAAGTACCCTGCCGTTGTCAATTAAACTCGGACAATCCCTGGTCTCCCATCATTGCCGCTCCCCTGACTGACTGACTTAGCCATCCGTTAACCTACTGAACGAGCTTCAGAGGATGATGAAAGAACCGCAAAGCCCCATACGCCCGCCGACCCTCTCAACTAGCTCCAATTCTGTTACTCAGCGCGAGCAGATAGCTGTGGAAATCATCCCCTCTCCAAAAATCGCCACAACCCAAGCCCCACAAGCCTTTGAACCCTCTCTATTCAAAAATAGGTTCGCGCAACTTCTGAAACCATTGTCCAGAGAGCGTTTCAGCGATCCGCGTTCTCCCAAAACGCTCTTCCCCAATCCCCGAAACGCCTCATCGTGCTATGATTCGCGCAAACCCACCTTGAAAACCGCATACAGTAAGCCTTTCAGAACCCACGGTTGCAACCGGACAAAATCCCTTTGAGGGATTGAAACAGTAAGGATACAACCGGAACTGAGGAGGTGGAAGGCTTCGTTGCAACCGGACAAAATCCCTTTGAGGGATTGAAACTGGGGGTCCGTAACTTTGAGGTCACAGGTGTAGGGTTGCAACCGGACAAAATCCCTTTGAGGGATTGAAACGAGCGTAGGCTTCTTTCTTACCGCCAGTGCTGCGGTAGTTGCAACCGGACAAAATCCCTTTGAGGGATTGAAACCCGGTGGAAGATGTTGTACAAAATTCATCTGAAGCGTTGCAACCGGACAAAATCCCTTTGAGGGATTGAAACCGCTTATCTACAATCACCCCGCCTGAGCGATACGGTTGCAACCGGACAAAATCCCTTTGAGGGATTGAAACTTTTCGAGTATGGGTATCCATGACCGAGAGCACACTGTTGCAACCGGACAAAATCCCTTTGAGGGATTGAAACCAAAAGCTTGGTACATTGTCCATCACGTACCTCAAGTTGCAACCGGACAAAATCCCTTTGAGGGATTGAAACCCCAAGTCACTGATGCTCACCCAGTCGCAGTCAAGTTGCAACCGGACAAAATCCCTTTGAGGGATTGAAACAATTGAGGGGCCATTCTCGGCATCCTCGACATCTTGGGTTGCAACCGGACAAAATCCCTTTGAGGGATTGAAACTCATCAGATTTTGGCACCATTGAAGAGCCGCCTTGCGTTGCAACCGGACAAAATCCCTTTGAGGGATTGAAACCTAGTCCCAATCCTCACGAGATCCAACACTTGCAAGGGTTGCAACCGGACAAAATCCCTTTGAGAGATTGAAACCGGTTGGTGGTTTAGCCTTGCTGAAGGGCTTTCAGTTGCAACCGGACAAAATCCCTTTGAGGGATTGAAACGGGAGGTCGTCGGGGCCAGGACGACCGCCCCGAGAAGCGTTGCAACCGGACAAAATCCCTTTGAGGGATTGAAACGCTAGCTACCGGCCTGGGTTCACGGCCCCAGACCGTTGCAACCGGACAAAATCCCTTTGAGGGATTGAAACAAATCGAGATAGCTCAGAAGTCGCGCTAGGGCCGCTGTTGCAACCGGACAAAATCCCTTTGAGGGATTGAAACACGGGGCCTCCTGGGAAACTTGGAACATCAACTCAGTTGCAACCGGACAAAATCCCTTTGAGGGATTGAAACACCGCCACAGCCCTCCCATCCGTGGCGTGTACTAGGTGTTGCAACCGGACAAAATCCCTTTGAGGGATTGAAACATCCGGGATTCGGTTGCCCAAATCCGAGATTCTAAGTTGCAACCGGACAAAATCCCTTTGAGGGATTGAAACGAGTTCCCATCGAGTTCTGGGGGGGCCAGATCCAGCCGTTGCAACCGGACAAAATCCCTTTGAGGGATTGAAACAGGTACTGAATATATTTGTGATTATCGGTGAGGCGCACCCTGAAGTTGCAACCGGACAAAATCCCTTTGAGGGATTGAAACGAAAAAATTTGTCTGCAAAATAACGTTAGCTATATTTCTATGAAATCACGTTGCAACCGGACAAAATCCCTTTGAGGGATTGAAACGCCTGACTGGGCATTAGCTAGGGTGCTGGCAAGTTTTGTTGCAACCGGACAAAATCCCTTTGAGGGATTGAAACATCCCACGTTTGGAGGTGCTGGGCGGCGTGGTTACACTGTTGCAACCGGACAAAATCCCTTTGAGGGATTGAAACTTTCGCATGAAGGAATCGTACGCATACGCCACGATGTTGCAACCGGACAAAATCCCTTTGAGGGATTGAAACAGTAGGGCGAGGGCGGCCCAATCGAGGGGACTAATGTTGCAACCGGACAAAATCCCTTTGAGGGATTGAAACGCGCTTTGCACAGGGACTGGACCGATGAACTTTCATGTTGCAACCGGACAAAATCCCTTTGAGGGATTGAAACCTCTGGGAAGGGGAGCTCAGGCCCGTGGCAACGCCGGTGGAGGGTTGCAACCGGACAAAATCCCTTTGAGGGATTGAAACAGCCATAACATCTACCTCGATAACCACTAACCCAGAGTTGCAACCGGACAAAATCCCTTTGAGGGATTGAAACCCCAGCCCCTGACATTCACATCACCCTCACACCGTTGCAACCGGACAAAATCCCTTTGAGGGATTGAAACGGCTGGCTGAATCGGCTGGCGGCTCTAGCGCGGGAGGTGTTGCAACCGGACAAAATCCCTTTGAGGGATTGAAACACTGATGAAGCTTTGGAGGGATTGACGAGTAATATCTGTAAAGTTGCAACCGGACAAAATCCCTTTGAGGGATTGAAACCCGCTGCCGGACATCCTCCCGCTGCCGATTGCGATCGTTGCAACCGGACAAAATCCCTTTGAGGGATTGAAACCGCCAGTGGGAAGCGGGTTAATGCACTGAGTAGTAATCCCAAGGCGTTGCAACCGGACAAAATCCCTTTGAGGGATTGAAACAATCTGGGGCATCTTGCACCTCAAGCCGCCCCGCCAACTGAGGTTGCAACCGGACAAAATCCCTTTGAGGGATTGAAACCAGCAGCCAACCACCCGGAAACGCCGCTATTTGGCTGTTGCAACCGGACAAAATCCCTTTGAGGGATTGAAACCCTAGATCGAGCATTTTCTCTCCTTTTTTTGGTTTGTTGCAACCGGACAAAATCCCTTTGAGGGATTGAAACACTGCCGCATTTACGATCAGATTGGATAGCCTCAAGTTGCAACCGGACAAAATCCCTTTGAGGGATTGAAACAGGAGGTGGGAGACCCTCGCCCACCTTCTCACCGTTGCAACCGGACAAAATCCCTTTGAGGGATTGAAACTTGGGGGGATATCCACCGATATCAGTGGCGGCTCCTGTTGCAACCGGACAAAATCCCTTTGAGGGATTGAAACTAGTTGGTCGTCCGGGAAGGAGCTAGCGGCAATGGCTAGTTGCAACCGGACAAAATCCCTTTGAGGGATTGAAACGTGCCGACAGTTTTCACCGAAGTCGGCCTGACGCTGTTGCAACCGGACAAAATCCCTTTGAGGGATTGAAACGTGCCGACAGTTTTCACCGAAGTCGGCCTGACGCTGTTGCAACCGGACAAAATCCCTTTGAGGGATTGAAACCCCCGGCCTAATGTCCGCTCTACCAGCTATTTGCAGTTGCAACCGGACAAAATCCCTTTGAGGGATTGAAACTTCATCCCTGTGGCGGGGGTGCCATCCCCAGAAAGTTGCAACCGGACAAAATCCCTTTGAGGGGTTGAAATTAGATAACTCAAGTGTCAGTCGGATAGCTTAGCGGTAAGCGGTCAGGTCGTGCCCAAATCACCTGAAAATGGCTGTAGGTCACGAGTCCTGGGAGTTGACCTTTGAGTTTACGGACTTGGGCGCGGGGCGTATAGAGGACAGGCACTTGGGCACTCTGACGGGCACGGCTGAAATGGGCCGCGACATTAGCACTAGCCTGGAGGTCACTCTCCTCAGCCACCTGACCCGCCGGGACCTGCAAGACCACATGGGCACCAGGGATCTCCTGGGCATGGAACCAGAGGTCTTGGGGCTGGGCGACGCGAAAAGTAATCTCCTCGTTCTGGCGGTTGTTGCGTCCACAGAGGATGGTTAGCCCCGTGGGAGAGTAAAAACGGTGGTAAGGCGCGGGTTCAGGCGGGGTGCGGTGGGCGCGTTTGAGGTAGCCCGTGTTCTTGAGTTCCTGCTCAATCTCTGCAATCACTTCGAGGTCCGCCTGCTCCACTTGGGCCAAGACCTGTTCGAGGTAGGCCAATTCCACTTCTTCGGTGGTGATGAGGGGAGCGAGGGCAGCGAGGGCGCGGTGGGCCTTACGGTGTTTCTTGTAATAGTCCTGGGCGTTGGCGATGCGGTCCTTAGCGGGGTTGAGGGCAATGGCGACCGCCTCTCCAGTCTCGAAACTAGGTAGGCTGAGCGTGGTCAAACCGGGCTGGCCCTTCTGTCCACTCGCCATCAGGAGGTCCGCCTTAGTTTTGAGGACCTGGAAATCTCCGGCTTGGGCGCGGCGTTTCTGGAAATCGGCTAACTTGACTCGGACCTTTTTGAGGACAGCAGTCAGGATTTGGGTAATCTGGTTGCGCTGTTGACGGAGGGTCTGGTCCGATAATTCGCGGGTGTAGTATTCATCCAAGAGGTCACTGACACTGAAGGCCGCTTGGGTCATCTCCCAGCCCATCACTGTGTAACCCTCCACCGTCAAACCCGGACGGTAATCCCGCGTGACAATCCGCCGTAGCCATTGTTGCCAGTAGTGATGGAGTTTCAGCCAACGTTCTGGGGGGATCTGGGGGACCTGGGGGTTGTTGTAGAGCCCCGCCTCGTTCATCATCTGACGAGCAATTGTCCGACTCACCCCGCGATAGCTAGCAACTAAGGCTTTTTCTAGGGGAATGGGCAACAGACTGACCCGCGCTTGCCAAGCGGTCTGGGGTTCATCCGGTAAGGGGATGGGCAGGGTCAAG
>Ga0163154_10007189_pt1 | contig 13358 bp, 8 predicted proteins | sample OliLakLV19MP9P1_FD_148649 | JGI IMG/M metagenome (GOLD analysis project Ga0163154, IMG submission 148649) | Freshwater microbial mat bacterial communities from Lake Vanda, McMurdo Dry Valleys, Antarctica - Oligotrophic Lake LV.19.MP9.P1 | ecosystem: Environmental > Aquatic > Freshwater > Lake >... | reverse complement strand
TTACGCTAACATCAATAATTCTTGGTTTGTTGGTATTGTCGACGTAGTTTAGTTGATCCATATGGGCATTGGTATTTATTGTGCCGTCATCGTTTACGCTGGCCATTAACATGGGACCATCCAATTGGAGCAATTTGGCATTGTAATCACCATAAAGACCGATATTGGTTTTATGCGATCTCATGTTGGGTGTGCAGAAGATAAGTAGTACAGATTACTTCAAGGACTTACTTTATCAATATCACAATTAATGAAAAATTAACTCAGCTAAAGATATTAATATTTTAATGTGTTTATAATATACAACCTACTTCGACAACTGTCGTTAATTAAAATATAACATTGAAGGAGCACCCATGAAGCACTGGTGCTACACACTTAATAACTACACAGACGAAGACCCTACTCCCAGTCCTGACCTATGGTCATACCATGTCATAGGGAAGAAAGTAGGGGAAGGTGGTACCCCTCACCTTCAAGGCTACATTGAGTTCAAGACCCAAAAACGCATTACGGCAGTCCGCAAGCTGATACCTCGTGCTCACTGGGAGAAACCACAAGGCTCCCAAGAACAGGCTTCCGTCTACTGCAAGAAGGACGGCGACTTCACCGAGCACGGTGCCATCTCCCTGCCCAAGAACACGACGCTTAAACGTAATTATGCAGAGGCGATAGCCGCCGCAAAGGAAGGTCGCTTCGACGACATCCCTTCCGACATGTATCGGCGTCACTACACGATGAAACGTATCCGACAGGACTACATGACATCCCCTCCAGATCTCGAAGATGTATGCGGTCACTGGTACGTCGGTCCAACTGGCACCGGCAAATCCCATACAGCAAGAGAACGTTACCCCGTCTTCTATGACAAACTTTGCAACAAATGGTGGGACGGTTACCAAGGCCAAAAGACGGTAATCATCGATAACTTCGACACCAACCACGTTTGTCTCGCACACCATCTTAAACGATGGGCAGATAGGTACTCTTTCCCCGCTGAACATAGAGGGACGACTGTGCAGATACGTCCTGTGCGTATAGTAGTTACTAGTAACGACTCGATAGAGTCACTTTTCAGTGATGACCCTGTACTATGTGTATCTCTTCTTAGTCGCTTCACGGTGGAACACTTTGATACGGTTTTTCCCGACAAAAATTAATAAAATTACAGTTAGTTTCACAACACTTTTTAACACAGGTATACATACATGTATACATGTGTTTAAGTGCCTAAACTCCATGTGTGAAAGTAATTTTAAAATAATAAATATTATTGTCCACTGTCCATTTTTTATTATTGTAACTGACATTGCAAACAATGCGAATACATTAATATCAAAGTATTGGTTAATATTCAAGGTTTGAGATCACATGATTGAATCAGCGGGAACCTTGTCACTAGGGGGAAATTATGTATTCAACATATTCCGTCTTTTTTATGGTCTTGTGGCAGTAATTTACTTGAGTCTTCAAGTGGTATTTTTTTCTACCTGTTATGTCTACTTGGTACCTTCGGTGGCAGAAAATTCAATCTATGGGGTACTGTTATACTGGAACACTTTCAAAATTATAGTGGTTGGATTGATTATATTTTGCTGCATTCAAAGTCGCTTGCCCTTGCCCGCAGGGTTTGTCTTTGGTTCTGTCATTGGATGTGTAGTGATTGGTACATTTGCATTATTTCTGCTGCTGCTAACTGACGCCATATTTAAAGCCAACACAGTGTCAGCTGGTGCTAATCATCCAGGCAACGATCCTTTGTACTGCTGCGTGTTTTATGAACAAATTGCAGGATGTTTGACCAAAGGTCCGTGTTTGAATATCAACACTACAACTACTCCACTACAACACTTTAGTCAAGGGGAAAATATAGACATTGTGGAAGTCCACCATTTATTTTTGAACCCCAATTTCAAATTGGCACTTATTTTAACACCCATTATATTGACAGTGGAGTTATTTATTTTGGCTGCATTTATAGCCATACTACATTCTATAACTGAAGGACGCGGTCTATTTCTGGATACCACTGTGACTATCTATGATACCGAGATGTTTGACACGCAAAGATCAGCCAATCCAGCTTTGATCCAATCAAGAAATAAAAACCATGCAGAATATCAACCATCGTCATTGAACCCATCTGGCAATAATGGAACTAAATGGTACACCCGATTTGATTGGATGCGGAACAAACTCGCAACTATTGGTTGTAAACTGAAAAACACTGCAACAAGTGTATGGAATACTATTAAAGAGCCCCCCACTGCTTTCGGTCAACATGACATTTTAAATTCTGGTTATAGTACAAGGCAGGCCCATACAGGATCAGCTTCCAATGGGACAATGCAACAGCAGCGGGAGCGGGAGCGGGAACGGGAACTGGAACGGGAAGTTCGCAGACAACCACCAACGGAAGCTCAAATGACGACTGTTGCCCCATCTGTTGCCCCATTGGAAATCTCATCACAGGTTCACTTCCGTGGATCCCATACTATACAGGAATACAACTCAAAGCTTAACAGTACAAATAACCACATTTTTTGAAACTATTTATTTTGTTTATTTTTTGATAATGAATGACTAGTAAATGAACAACTTAACTTCAATTAACTATAAACATCAAATTGTGTAAAAGGCAATAAACAGCACCACAATGAGCACATTTAACAATATAATTGGACCTTTGTCATCTATCGATGTTGCTCCGCTGACACCATCGGGATCAAGCACCGCAGGATCTCCAACCAAGTCAGTATCATTGTCTGTATTCAGTAGGTTGTTTGGCTCATTTGGTGGAAAGTTGCACAAATCAGAATCGCAACAGAAGGCGAAATGGGTGATCGAAAAATGTTTAAAGGTGTCTGGGTGGTTTGTCAATTGCAGTTGGTTTTCAAAAAGGGCAGATTGACAGTCGTCCATATTGGCACAATTGAATTCATATGTTTGTAGTTCAGCACGCCATCTTCTAAAACACATGTGTTTATCGCCACTACAATTGGTTATGGCTGGGGGATAAATATCAGATTCTGCGTCAGTTGTGCCCACCCAACATAGTCGTCGATCCTCCAGTACAGTTGAACAAATAAGTGTAGTCAGGGACAAAATAGTCAGCACTGCAACAAGCATCTAGAGTGTGCAGTAAACACCACCTACCCTTTAGTAAATAAATCATTGCTGGTCGGTTTATAAACCTATATTTTTATAGTTGCATAAAATAGTAGCTAACTTTAATGAATATTTTTAAGTAAGTTAAGCTTAATTGCTATATTTGTTTTTGTATTTGCTAGATTAAGTTCATTGAGTTATTGACCATTATATGTGGGTGATGATAGAATACATATTGTAAGATGGACAATGACTGTTACAAATTAACATTGGCCGTAAAGTTGATATATATACATGCCGGTAACCCGCTGGATTACCCAGTGAGACTTTGTTGCACTGGGAGCTCACACTTTGAACCCAGTGGCCAAGCTGAAGCCGATGTAGTAGTAAGTCAACCGACTGCTTCACAGAATAGTGGAAAGAGTGGGGGTTTACCCAGCAGTGTCAATACTACTGCTGATACTGCCGCCGACAAATGTGTTTATGATCTGGATGGTCGGCGCGTACAGGTTATTGAAGTGATTTTACATTTGAAATGTCCTCAGAAACTCAATTCTGCAAAATTAGTAGTACCCAACCATGCAGCGTTGACCATCAATTTAGCTTGTTCCATCCAAAACGATTTTGGCCGACAATGCTGGCGGGATGGTGGGGCTGCCTATGTATGTTTATCGGAGTTGATTGCCAACCGACTGATGAGCGAAGCTAATTCTGACATTTCGGTCTTTACATTTCGTAAAGTATATAATAGCGGCTACAGTGTGGCCAAATCTGATCGCCTCACTGGCATTCTTGGCATAGGCTTGGGTGACATTAAACGAAATGATTACCAACGTTGGTTATCATGCACTCCTAAATGGACCCTACACATGATATGTTGTAATAAACCGGTGATTGCTCAAACCACGTTGGATTTAAATCAGAATCTGCCAGAATCGGCGTTTCTCTGGGTGTCTAAAAGGTTGGGAATGAATACAAACGCAGCCACACTTAGTACCGATAACAACAACAAGAACCAGTGCGTCAATGTCACATGTGGTTCTGCAGTGTTCGGGAAGCTATTTAATTTCGAGGTGCATGATGATCAATTGCTGCATCAAACCCACCAAGTACTATGCAAGCGGTTCAATGATCTAACCATGTGTGGTAATAATACTAATAACACCAGCGAGTCAACACAGTCCAAATTACGGTCACACACTCATAGAAATTATGAACAACTACCCTTACCAACCTTGAATAGTTATAATTATAATGATAATGGACCTTACAAAGTCAATACTGAGGTATTGGCAACACAGGCTTGTGCGCGAGACTCTTTTAAACAAGAACTCGCAAAAAATTACTCAGAATATCAAAGAATGTTGCAAGACAACTTAAAGATTGTGGAAATTATGGAAAAGCGGGCCAAAAATATGCGGGCCCCTTGGGCGCCCATGGATACATGTGTGTGGGAAGCATTCAACGACTACAGTTCTTCCTATTTCATTCCTTGTGGGGCTCGTGAGCCACAAACGCCAGATAATGATGAACAAGGACTAATAGGCTACAATACAAACTCATCCTTCAATGTGAAATCATCAAAACTGGGCAAAGTGGGATCTCGGTTCGATAACCAGGCGACTTCAACAGTATATGTCAACACTGAGGCTTTCCGGCACAACACTCTGGGTTTAAAGACTTGCAATCAGTTATCCTATTGCGACTCGTTGTTGAACAGAGTTGGACCGCATGGTCGTCGAGACACTGTAACTGGTGTGTTTCTAAAAGCCAATACGGAGATGAACAGAACGCTTGTTGAAATGTCAGACCTAGCCAGTTTGCGTAACGACGCTGAAACACAAACATACTTACCATTCATGTCTTATTTAATGTGTCAACCCTTGAGTGTGAGTGCATGCATTTGGGAAAATCTATTACGGGTACTAACCGAACGGAAAGCAGTGACCATTGAAGAATATACTGCCTTATTCCAAAGTAGCACCTATCCCAAAGCCCGTAAGGTGGCCGATGCTGCGCAAATGTTGTGCATTTACACACAGGCATTGGAATATATTACTGACTACTATTTACCCAGGGTTGTACCTTATGATGTGATGAGTGCCGGTGTCGATGGTCGCATTGAAATAGAACAGTTTTGGAACAGTCTACGTTCAATGTGTGGGGACTGTGACGATCTAGCTCTCGGTAACGCCCAAATATACAGAGCTTTTGTGGTGGATAGTTGGGTTAATCCGCGGATAAATAAAGTCATATCTGAACATGCCGTTTTGAAGGAAATGCGCCGTCTTTTGGCTTGCAATTACATACTGTTTTTCAACATTGAGGGTGTTTATTTACCTCGCCAAAAGGTATCCGCCGGCGACGGCAATTCAAAGTTTGAAGGGGTAAATGGTTCTGCAGCAGCTGGGGCACCCAATTATCAACGCTACGGTAATTACTCGCCCGCAATGGCATGGGGCAATTATGAGCATGACATCAAAGCTATGAATTCAGCACATGCTGCAGTCAAATTACTCCCAAAGTCCTACTTCGAACGCTGCGTCAACAGAGCATACAATAGTGTTGGTATATCTCCTTGTCCGTTTAGCACTGCACAGAAGGTTACTGGCGGTAGTATGAATTGTTGTTTTTATCATACCCATTCAGCAGATGCCGACAATGACGCCTGTCCTGTTCTATGTATGGAAGGTACGTCGATGCTGATGCCGTTCGATGAAGTGCCAGATCCGTGTACCATGAATGGATTCAAAACGGCGTTGTTTTCAGACGATGTTTTGTCAGAAGTGACAAAGTCCCCCATCTACGCCAAAAAGGCTTATTCTAATTTTTACAAGACATCCCTGTTTGGCATCACTCTGGACTTTCTGGAGAACCACCGAATGGCCACCTTTACCTATGCCAGACGGCAATTATCGCCAACTGCAGGGGCACCTTTTATGCGCGGTGTTTCACATCGTCAGTTGGCCTACAAGAGCGAAGGTGCAATGTTGGTACCACAGGGATTCCCATACTCACAGCTGACTGATTCCAAGAACCAATCCAAGTACACCCCGTCGGTAGGCCTAATTCGGCCAGGATCACTATGTTCAAGCGTGAATTTTGGTTGTCGTGAAATTTCAGACTTTATTTATCATACTTGCAGAAATGAATGCAAGAAGCGCATTCGAGCCAGGAAGATTAAATGTCAGCGACTTGGTCCCTCCATCTCTCTGTCAACGGTTTCAGATTCTACATGGATGTCGGACTTAGATGCTGTACAGAAAGCTTCTGATCACCCCGATTTTACTAAAGTTAGGTTCACCAATACAAGTGCTCATGATAGCTACAATGTTATAAGACACGATACACGACAGCCGCTGCATACTGGAGCCAGTTTACTTATACAATGGATAAACGACTTGAAGAGTTCCCTTCAACACATAAATAGATATAGTACAAACAAGCAAAGTAAGAATAGGTTGTTGTTATTTATGGATAATGCCTACATTATTCCAAACCATTTGCAGCTTTTGAAATCAGTAGTGCTGCGCGGTATACAGACTGAGGCAACAGATTGCCGTTTACACCTCCTAGTGGACTTGGAAACACTCTCTTCCGACTTGATATTGTGGCGGTTTACCTTTATATTCAGCTAATTGAGTTGATTAACTGAAGGAAGAGCATCAAGTGTCAGACACTCAATGTGCATTGTAATTCCCAGTTGTGTTAGATAAATGACTGTTATACCTTCTAGAATTAATATTTAAACATGTTTAGCTGACTTTGGGCGTTTAATATATTGAGTTGATACATTAATATATAATAAAGGCTGTGTTTATTTTTAATAAACATGTCAGGCCCCCTTTCAACACAACTCTCCCAATCCGAAATTGCGCGTGTCATATTATCAGTTCCATCACTACCCATGGAGGATAAGTCAATGTCATCTGACTCATCCGACTCGTCCGACTCGTCCGAATCGTCCGAATCGTCAGACTCGTCCTCCGAGTTATTGACTCAGGGAGCTATTGAAACTATAGGTTTGGATAGTCGGTCTATCTCTGAGAAACCAGCCGGAAAGAGCAAGTCGCAATCTGACTTATCCATTTCCGGGATTGCGTCAACAGACGCCTTTATATCCACTCCTACCCCCAATGTGATTACCGAAGTAATGGACGTAGATTGTTTGGAAATTATAAGAAAGGAAGTGACTCCCACCTACGCTTTCACGGGCCGCATATTTACACAAACAAAGAAACGCATGAGTAAGGAAATAGGCATCAAGGTGAAAAAGTCAGCTGCCATTCCTCGCATGTACAGCGCACAAATTGAGTTTTATTTTAAACATTTGTTGAAGACAGTGCTGAGACCCAAATTAAACCGGGGCATTCAGAAACTTATCAACTCCAAATCCAACAATCGGCACTACAAAGTATTTCGCGTCAAAGATGCTCCACACTCACCAGCGACTGCCAAGTGTTTTTGGAACAAAGATGCTATTTTGGCGGCATTGGGTCGCACCTACGAACCCCGCAACATTGACATTGTTGATTTAGCCGCGGGTTGTAAGGTTGACCCTTTTATCTCCGACTACATTAAGGACGTGGAAATACCAATTGGATTGACTCCAGTATTTACTGTTCCCATCAAGCAACCGAGGGTAGGGAGCCTGACTGTTGAATTACACAAATTGTGTCAGTCCCTGACTCCAAAAACTATCTCTAACACTGTGAAAGCTGCATCCAAGACAGCCAAGTAGAATAAACAGAGGTTAACTATAATTGTCGTCACCACCACCATTGTTGTTGTTGTTTTAATTACTCAGCACGCAGTTGAATTAATGAGCAATGTATAAGTATAAAGGCGTTTTGTTTTTATTATTGGAGCAGCAGGGGTGTTTTATTAGGTTAGTGATATTTTGCATAAATGCAGTGTTTTATTCACCATATCATGCAATAATATATATATATTATCACATATGAACCAAGACCCAAAGACATCCCAGTTGCCTGTTTTAAATGGCAAGTTTTTGATTTTTGGACAGTGTCGCTCGGGAAAAAGTGTTTTGATTGATAAACTAAGTGGTATATATGAACCTACCAAAGCATATTGTTATAATAGGCGGTCTGACAAACCCAGGGTTACTCAGTTGAATGACACCTTACGGAAGTTCGTCATTCCTGGACATCGTTATAATCACCAGGACTGCCAGGCCACAACTTTGAACGTGGAATTAGTGGAAATGGGTGACATTTACGGAAGTGTTGACAAGACACCAGATGAACCCAATGCTGTTACCAACCCACTGTATGGTTTAGCTGACCATTTGGTACCTTTGCATGTCTCAGATGGAACAAATCACAACACCGAGGGTACAACTACCTATCTTGAAGGGCTCCCTTTGAATCACAACATCATGGGTTCCATTTGGGTAATACGAAGTAATATATTACTATCCAGCAGCGAAGCTATAGTTGAGCAATTGGAAGAAGCATTAGTGAGAGAATTTGCGCTGAATTCCGGTTCCATATTCAATGAAGATACAACTAGGGGGTTAAATGATTACACTGATTCAATGGTTGGTTCAAACTTTGTTAAAACGTTCAAAGACCAAATGGTATTATTGTATAAGCAAGAAATGGTACTGGCCGCAAATACTGCAACTAATGAAATGATGTATATAGCACACAATCCTTCATTCTTGGGACTCCCTATCAGCATAGTGTTAAATGTTGCTCAAGGGGCTCAAGATCATGAATTGAACACCTTGACAAACGACCTAGTCAAGAAATTACATTGTCCAATTCAGCACATCATCAAGGACTGTTTGAATTACGCGTTTGCACTGAAATGTGACATTAAGTCTTTTGCTAAGATGATAAACTACGTTCAGTTAAACGCCAGAATATGCAACTACAATCAACCTATGTCCCCGCTTGCCAATTGGTTTCCTACCGCGTCAGTGTACCGGGATTACAGCAGTATGAAAGAACTAGGACCTGCTTCCAACAATGTGAAGCAGTACCAAACATTCTGGCATACTATTTGCCCGCAGAGTCCAGTCATATCATTTATTGCCGATGAAAGAAGCCCCACCTTTTACACAACAAAATACGATGATAATTTAAGTAGTGAACACACGCAACATGATTTTGACACCCAGAACGCCCGGCCTGCACCTTTGCCTAATTTAAAGGATATCACCAAGTACGCTAGTTACAATGAGTACATGCACCAGTATTACTCCAAATTGCCGGTTAAAAGTGATAGTGTTTGCTTACATTCTTTATCCAAGAATATACCAATTGTTGAACCAGGTACATTACTGCAACCATATCAATTATCTGTGCCTCCGGTTATATCGCTGATTGCTACGTGTTTGGGAGATGAACTGACGGACCATAGTGTTCAAAGGACGACCCTTGAAAAACAAATCTATGTACACTACAGAAATGCTGGTACTTTGGTATCGCCCAATATTGACACCTGTACGAAATATACATGTGACCGAGCCGAGTGTTTTCTTTATAATTGGCTTGTTGACATAGTAGTATGGCATACAGAATTAGCTGATTGTTCTAAAGTTACATTTCCTTAATAAATGCATGTTGTTATTTTGGAATAAAGTTCGCCTGTTCACACTCTAAAAGTATTTACTTGTAACACGGCACTAAGTCGTCTCTGATATGATAATAGATAGGGCCACTGAATGGGGACGACGGTGTCACACTGTCTCCACTTTTGGTTAAACTAATGAGCTTTCTCACCAGAAGTGCTATATATAACATATTGGGTGACGTGCATGCTGGATCTAACCATATACCCCCGTACTTATCCATACTTAACAGCTTCAGTAAGTCTGGGTCCATGACCAAATTCATTTCAGTTGATGTCTGTATGACAAGATCATCCCCTCCACTTGCTAAGTTGCTATCAGCGTAGTGACCGCCATAATAACTAGAATTGATTACAGCCCCATTTTCGCTTTGAACGTGTAGATTTTGATGATGCTGATGATACAAATCGTTGAAAATGCCGGCATAACATAGGGCTCGCGTCAAAAACTCCGAGCAAAATACCGCCTTCTTGTTCCAATAACTGTGTCCGTTTTCGCAGACGCGTCGCCTGATCCATTCGGGTGTCAAAAAATTGAAATAGAGGCCATAGTAGTTGAACCCGTCGATATCATCAAATGCAGTATCACAGTATCGTTTGAGACGACCATAGGCCTTATAGCTCAGTGACAAAGACAACACCGTGTAGGCATTCTGGACAGATTCATAAGGTTTGCACGGATATTTGCTAATACACTCTCCCCATCTGATACTATATGTGCAATTGTCTATGATAATCTCCACATGAGAGTAATTAGGCTTGTAAACATGCAGGTTGGACTGAACTGTGTCCCGATTCCATTCAGTCCTACTCTTTGTGTCAAGGGCTATTTTTGAGGGAGGTGCTTGAGCGCGGTCATACTTCAAAGGCCGAAAGTTATTCAATATATTCGGTGATATTTTCATATCACAAACTTCAGGTGTCGGCCGTGTATCTGATTCAACAACGATCGTATTTGACGATGTAGGTTGTGTATTTAACGCGCACGAGAATAGGCAATTAGACTCGCTTTGCGTGAATATAATAGGATCATGTTCCGATGTTGCAACGGTCGGAGATACATGGTCAGATGTGAAATTATTAGGTAAGAGACCGAGGTGATGTGTTTGGGAGTTCCAAGCAACTGTTGCAGTGGTGCATTGAGAGTTTATGGTATTGAATATGTGAGACAATTCTCTTCCCAATCGTGAAACTCTAGACATAGATTCCACATATGCTTCAGACTCTAGTTTCTCAGATTCAGGAGTATAAAACACAATAGTCACTGTGTTATTATTATCAAGCATGAGGTGTAAATGTAATATAGGCTACTAAGTGGAAGTAAATATCTACACATATGAGCTCCCATAACATACCCAACACTCTTAATTAACCACTTATCAAATAGCCCTGCTAGCTATTTATGATCATCCATAACCCACAGATAATGAAATAATATTTTAATATTATAAGTATCTATACAATCTAATATTCATTGAACTGGTGCAACCTATGGAAACACACGGCTACATTGTTTAAAGTACAACCAACATATTTTCAATGGATACCAAGCGACGCCCATCTAATGTTCTCGACAGAGACTCGTCTAAACGCATTAAAACAACTGATGTCGCAGATTCTGATAAGGTGTTCAGCTACGCTCTTTCAAAAAACCATGAAAACACTCCAGTATTTTTAAGTAACATACTTACAATAAGAAAGGAGGTTGTCAACGACCTATTATACACAACAGACATAACTAATGATTTTCTCAAAAGTCAAAATACAACTTGGGCAGCTTACAGTGCAGAAGTTACATCATATATAGATTCTATGAAGATCGACGGTAAATACCTAAAATCCGATATAATCATGTCCTGCGCATTTGATTCTGATAATGTCTCCCAATTGGCCAGCATACTACTGGTTAAATATCAAAGCCCATCAGACTTTTTGAAAGACTATAATGTGGATTTGTTGAATTCTTCAAAAGTTCAAAGCGAATCGGAGTTTATGGATTTACCTTTGTTAGATAGACTCACAGCAGTGCCACCAAAATCAGACCTAGCATTGACAAAGTTTATTTCCGTTTACAGAAATCACGTTTGGGCATTTTGTACAGTATGTTATAAAGAAAAGAATAAAGAAAAGAAGTTGAACAACCCTGTGATTGCAGTATATATAGCGTGTAAATGGGCGAATTTGCAAATGGGTGATACATATTCTAACGATAGCCTGTATCTTAAGGTTTTTACAACTAGAACAATTGGTATTGACCGGTTATTTGACAGTAACATGGTTTTTCCAACGGCCGAATACATTACTGATATGGACTCAGAAAACACAGACTCCTTAAACCACTGTTATTTGCGCTATATCAAATTTCTGTACATCGCAACACATACAGGATTTAAGGGAAACGTCCATCCTAACTTTCCGAATCATATTACTGTGGATCATTTAACCACCCAATACGGTGTAATGCTGCGGTTTGTTAGACATGCATTCTATCACTTTTATGCTTACAATCGACAATTGCAGGATTGGATCTCAATGCAGACTGGCCTAGAACATGCAATGAACTATAAATCAATAAAAACTGCTTTTGATTTTGTAAATCTACGATCACAACAACACAATTTCGTAGATCACTGTATTGTGTATGATACTTCTCAAACTATTGACAGGGATCATATTGAGGGGATTAGAAAGTCAATGAGTAAAAAGGTAACTCTAAAGCCTATGCCTCTATGGACTATGGGCATAACTAACAAGGGTAATACTTGCACTCAACTGGTAGTACATTACACTTCAAAATCATTTGACACTAATATCAACACACTCACTTATTATTCATCGGCCATTTTGACTGCAGCTTTGAATAAATATATTAAAACTCATTTGACAAATAACACACATGGAGTTGGTTTACATGATATCTTCCTTGTACAATTCCCACAAAATCATATGTTTAGATATGTTACGCGTTTACCATGTTATGTTAATGGGTCTATATATATTCCCACTGCAATTATAGTCAATTTGGGTGCACACTTTATTACACACGTGTTGATGCCCAAATCGTTTGGTAATTATTCAAATGGACACAAAACTACAAATACTCAATTATTCAATATTGAAGATGAAACATTCAATGTCACAAATCCACTAAACCAAACCCATCATTGGATACTATACAATGATACAAACTCTCTTTGCAGCCTCAAACCTGATCATTCCAAACATAGTAAAAGTCTAATTAATCCAAAAAACATACATCGTTGGTATGAAGGGTATCCACTCTATTCCAATTGGGCCAACATACAAATCCTAGAAAACAGTTACGTTAACACCAAACTCTCCCCCTTGCAAAGTATATCTCTGGATAATGAAGAAACCTATTTTCATATTCGGACAGGCAGCATCACTGGTATATACTACACTAAATTGAAATGTGACAACGTGCAAGCATTCAGTACTGCATTGGAACCCTATTCTGATTCCAATGGGGAAACAGCCAGAGCCAATAATCCTACTCTGGAACAGAATCCTACTCTGGAAAAAAAGAAAGCCAATTCTCTTGTTGATTTAACTTCCAGCCCAAATGGTTCAAATCCTGAAAATCTGAATGGTCGCAATAAAAACAACACCAACACCAACCCCAACCCCAACCC
>Ga0163154_10007188_pt1 | contig 13358 bp, 12 predicted proteins | sample OliLakLV19MP9P1_FD_148649 | JGI IMG/M metagenome (GOLD analysis project Ga0163154, IMG submission 148649) | Freshwater microbial mat bacterial communities from Lake Vanda, McMurdo Dry Valleys, Antarctica - Oligotrophic Lake LV.19.MP9.P1 | ecosystem: Environmental > Aquatic > Freshwater > Lake >... | reverse complement strand
CTTGTCATATGACGCGCTGACAATCCAGCGTCCATTGGGCGAGAAGGCGGCGCTGTAGACATATCCCGTATGTCCGCTCAGGGTACGGATGTCCGCACCTGTGGCGGCGTCCCACAGCTTGAGCGTCTTATCTGCCGACGCGCTGACAATCCAACGTCCATCGGGCGAGAAGGCGGCGCTGGTGACCGTTTGCGTGTGTCCAGTCAGGGTACGGATGTCCGCACCCGTGGCGGCGTCCCACAGCTTGACGGTCTTGTCATTCGACGCGCTGACGATGCGCGTCCCGTCGGGCGAGAAGGCGGCGCTTTCGACGCTGCTCGTATGTCCGGTCAGGGTACGGATGAGCGCGGGATGCGGCAAATCGGGCAGCGCGCGTACTGGCTCGATGCGCGGGGTGGGCAGCGGCTCAAGCGCGGCGCACGCGGCTTGCAGTTCGGTCAAATGGTTGAGGCGGGCGTGCAGCATCTGTACTGTTTCTTTTTCATCGGCACAGCGTGCCAATATATGCGCCAAATTGCGGTAGTTGCGCGTCAGCAGTTCGAGCGCGGGCGTGGTTGTCTCTCGCTTCGCGGCGTCGAGTAAATCGGCTTCGGCGGCCGCCGTGCCGCGCACGCTGGTTTTGCGCGCCAGATAACGTAAATCGAGCGCGGTCGTGATCAAGTCGTCGCCGCGCTCCGCTTCGATCAAGTGATAGGCGAGGTGATCCCATAGATATGGCTCGTCGGTGGGTAAATCGCGCCAGTGGGTCAGGGCGTAACGGTCGAGGAAGGCATTGTGCATCCCACGCAGATCCGCCGCCGACTCGACCAGATGCCGCCGGATGACATCGTGCAGGCGGATGGTCTGTGTGGCTTCATCGTAGCGCAGCAGCAGCGAAAAGCTGAGGAAGGTCTCGCACAGCAGCTCGGCGCGGATCGGTTTGACTGCCCACAAGCGCGCCAACGTCGTCAGTGGAATATCGACATCGTCCGAGAAAATCGCCAGCTTTTCATAACAGCCGCGTTCCTCGTCGGTCAGTTGGCGGATACTGGCGCGGATCGCCCCGGTGATTTTGCGCTCCCGATCCCCCAAGTTGATCCCATATTCGTCGTATAACTCATCGAGGTAATCGAGCGCTTTGTCAACACCGCGCTCTTGAGCGCGCTTGTTCAAAATCCCATTCGCCAGCTTGAGCAGCAGCGGATACTCGCCTAAGCGCGCCGTTAGCGCCGCCAGCCGCTCCCGCTGCGCCTCCGCCTGATCAGCGGGCAGCCCGACCGTGAGCAGGGCATAGGCTTCGTCGCGCGCCATCTCGTTGACATCGACTTTGCGCACGCCATCGGGCAATGTTTCGCCCATACGGGTCGTGATCAGCCGGGCGACGCGCGCGCCGCCTTGCAAAAATGGCTCCAGATGGTCGCGCTTCCACACATCGTCGATGACGAGCAAAATATCGCGGTCTGCCATGAGTTCGCGCAAGTGGGTTTTCGCCGCTTCCAAACTCGGCGCGTCGTAGCGTTGTCCGCTCAGCACGGTGATCAGGCTGTCGATCTGCTGGCGCACGGTATCCATGGTCGCGCTTTCGCCCAACGTGACCCACAAAATACCGTCGTCGAATGCTTCCTGAATGCGTTCGTCGTGGCAGATGGCGCGCGCGAGCGTGGTCTTGCCGTAGCCGCCCGCGCCTTTGAGCGCGAACGCGCTGGTGATCGCTTTCGGTTCGTCGCGGTCGGTATCGATGAGTAACGCGATCAGCGCGTCATATTCTTTGCTGCGCTGGATATACACGCCGAGATCGTCCGCCATGAAGGGGACGCGGGGCACTTCGCATTTGGAGCGTAAATCGTTGAGGAAACGCAGCCAGTTGGAACCGCGCTCGAAGTGCTCGGTATCGTGCCCAAGATCGTAGAAATGCGAGTCGCGCATCCAGCGCGGTAGTTGATTGATGAGCGGATCGAACTCAGTTTTGGGCGTGGCGATCACCGGGTAGACGCACACGCCTTGCTGACGGGCGAAACGCCATTCCTTGCGGACGGTTTTGCTGCGCATGGCGGCGGGCGTCATGACGAGGACGAGAAATTCGACGTTGTTGATCGCGTCCTGAATTTGCGTCCACCAATCGCGTCCGCCTTCCATGCCGACAATATCCTGCCAGCAGTTCAGGTTTTCGCCTTCGAGCGTGTCGCGCAGCTTGCCCGCGAAGGCTTTGCCATCGGTGCGCGCGTAACTGATGAAAATACCGTCTTTAGCCTTGAGCGGCTTGCCCGCGCTCGCCACGCCACCGATCTCTGGTTGATCCGCCATCGTCGCCTCTGTGTGCTGCTATGAAGACTGGAAAGTATAGCGCTGATGTCAGCGGGTTTCACCACACACGAGCCATTCGCCATCTTCCTGCGTGAGCGCATAGGCAGGAAGCTGCCATTCACGCAGCACGCCGTTATAGTCGGTTTGAATCACACCGTCGCAGGCAACCGCCGCGTCGGTTTCGGTCTGCGAGACGGCATAACAGGCGACATCGAGCAGTTCGGCGCGCATGGCGCGGAACGACTGCGATTGGAGCATGGCTTGTGAATCCCAGCGCGCGCACGACAACGCCTGCATTTGCGCCGCATCCGAGACGGTACGCGCAGAGAGATAGTTGAAGATGACTTGTTGCGGTGGCAAGCCAGCGCCATTTACGACGGTGGTGACGAGCGCGTTTGTGTCGTCGAGCGCGTCACAGGGCATAAGCGGATCGACGAGGCATTCATCCGGCTCAATCGCCAGCGCTTGCATCAGGTCGAGCGCAGGGAATGGCGGCAGCGGATCAGGGATGGTCGGTTCATCGCCCCACAGAATCACATCGCCCGCTGCCAGTGTCAACGGATTGTCGGCGCTGCCAAGCGTGGTGCTGCCCGCGAGCGCGAAAAACGTGACGCTGGACTCTTCCAATGTGATAAATAACGCGCCGTCGGTGATGGCGACGGGCACCTGATTGAGGGTGAGCCGTTGTTTCGTCGTACCGTCAGCGCTGATGAACGCGCCCGCTTGACTATCGGCACAGGGCGATTGTGCCCGTTCAAGGGTGACGGTGTAGCCCGACGCAGCGGACGCGTCTTGATCAACGATGGGCGGTTCAGCGCGTGGGGTATCCGTTGTGACAAGGGCGGTCATGTGGCTGTCAACCAGAGTCAGGGTCAGGTCGCCGCCTAGCCGTATCACCTGCGGCTGCGTTGACGCTGTGGATTGATCGAGGGGGGTTGTCACGCCTGTTTGGGTGCATACGGTATCGACAGCGCTGGCGCTGCACGCCTCATTGAGCGCGGTCAGTTGATCGGCGGTGGGCGCTTCGCAGGTTTGCTGCGCGAGCGCGCGCGTGACCATGAGTACAGTTATGAACAGACCAGCGAAAAGACGCGCAAACGGATGATGATTAGCCATGTTTAGGTCTCACCTGGCAATAAATCGAGTTCGGTTAAAAGGGTGTCGAGCGTTTGTAACGTGACGAGGTTACGGATGGTGTAGCCTGTCCGTAAGCTGTCATCAGTGAACGAGGCAGCGCTTTCTGGCGCTTCGGGGTGGGTCAGATGCAGGGTGTCGTCGAGATCGATGCCGTCATTGGGCAGCGGATCAAGCGCGATGACCAGATTGATCACAGGAAGATCGTAATCAGCGCCGATTTTGAGGATGATTTGATTGAATATGAGACTGCGCTGCGGGGCTTCGGGTCGAATCGGCATGGTGTACAACACAGGCACGACATCGGCATTGATGGTTTCGAGCACGACCTGACGCAGGAAATAGTCGAACAGGGGTTCATCGAAGGTCATGACGTCGTTGGTGCCGAACATAATCAGGGCAAAGGCGGCGTTCGCGGTGCGATATTCACAAGCCAACGGGCTTTCGTTCGGCTCGCACACGTCAGCGACCGCCCAGGTGCTATCGAGCGCGCTTGCAGTAGAAAAACCGAGCGCGTTGGCATAATTTTCGCGGTTGAATGCATTCTTGATGGTGTCTTCAAAGGGGGTGGAGAAGAATGCGACCGCAGGTTCGAGATCGGCATACGCACCGAGATCATAGGCGTCAGTGCCGAAATCGACGAGGAAATATGGCGAGGCGGTCATCGAGTCGCCGACTTTGGAAAACATGTGCGGATCGCGCGGCACGTCTCGCGATTGCCCGCGCTCAAAAATGAGGCGCGCATGGGGAGTCAAGGCTGGCACGATTGGAACATCGGCAGGATCGATGTCGGTAAGCGCGGCGGGATCAAAATCCCCAAACGTCGGCGGTGTCAGATCGACCACTTGCTGAGCGACGCTGGCAGAGACGGTGATCGCCAACAGGCAGGCAGCCATGAAAAGAGGCATGAAGCGTTGTTTAAGCATAAATCGCTGTGAGTCTCCAGACGAGTAAGATTAGCAGGGACAGCTTGCGCTAGTACGACAGCACGTAGCGCCAGACCGCATCGAGTACTTCGAGCGCGGTCAAATTTCGGATGACATAGCCATATTGCAGGTTATCACCGCTGAAATTTGCCGATAGCCCGAAATCGGATTCGGACGGATACGACGGATGCACGCCATCGGGCGAAAGACCGGTGTTCGGTAAGATTTGCATCGCGCTCCAATAATCCCAGAGCGGAATGCCATTGCTGGCGGCAATTTGCATCACCGTTTGATTGTAAGGCGAAACATCAAAACCACTGCGATTAGGAATGGTGCTGACGACGGGGATCACGCCGCGGTCGATGCTGATTTGCACGATGCGCTGCAAGTTGCTGCTGTATTCGCCGACGGGCACGCTCGATAGGTCGTTGGTGCCCACCAGAATCAGCGCGACTGACGGCTGCACCACGCGGTATTCGCAGTCCAAGGGTGTTTCGCCCGCTTGACACGTGCCACCGCGCGCGCGTCCGGGGTCAAGAATATCGCGGGTCGTCCAACCGTTATCGGCTGTCAGCGAGATATTGGCGTACGAGTTGCCTTCGCGGGCGTTGGTCGTCGAGAAGAAATTGACGACCGATTGCAGATGTTGAAAGCCGCCCAGGTTATAGCTGCCCCAGCCGATGGGATACAACACAAACGTAGCGACGGTGAGGCTGTCGCCGACTTTCGAGAAGACATCGCGGCGGTTGCCCATCGTCTGACCACGTTCAAAAATTTGACGGGAATTGCTGCCAACGCCGGAGACCACGCTGGCGTTGCTGGCGCCGGGCACAGTCGGGATTTGCAGGGATTCGCCCGTGACGGGGATCGTGTTGGAATCCACGAAAAGACGCAGATAGTTGCCCCATACCCACCCGGTTGTTTCATCATCAGTGACGATTTGATACCAGCCGCCGTCGCTGGTGCGCCCGACCAGCCACAACTGAGTTCCAGCCGCGAACGTGGTCACGACGCTCGCGGATAAACCGGGTTCGGAGCGAAGGCGCAGCCCCTCACCGATTTCCAGTACTTCGGCACCGGGGGAATCGGACGTCGGCAGCACGGTAACTTCTGCCGTCGACTCAAGTGTCGCTGTCGCCTGTGCTGCTTCCAGCGGCGTTTCTGTCGCGACTGGGGGCGCGGTTTCTGTAATGATCGGCGACAACTCGCGCGTTTGCGGGGGCGCCTGGGTAGGCGGCGCTTGGATGGTGACAAAAGTGGGTGTGGCGGCAAGCGCTACAAGCGTTGGTTCTGGTGGAGCGACAAAGATAGCAGTGCTTTCTTGCGTCTGACACCCGCTCAACCCAAAGACCGCAAGAAACAGCATTAGTAGAAGTACATATTTCATACTGTGGTTTTGACCTGTTCTATGACCCGCCGACGTTTGCATCGGCGGGTTTGGGATCGTTATCGCTGGAGTACTTCACGGCGGAGTACGTCTAAAGCCTGAAGCGTGAGTAAGTTGCGCAGCGTGACGCCGTACAGCGCTTCATCACCGTTGAAGTGGAAGTAGCGCTCACCCTGCGTGAGATGCACGACATCGTCCGGTTTTGCGCCGCCATCGGGCAAGGCTTGAAGCGCACGGTAGAGGTTAATCAACGGGATATCCATCTCATTCGCCAAATTGATGACGATGGTGTTGTATTGAATGGTCTGATCATAGCGATAGCTCGCGTGCATGGGGAAGGTCGTGAAGACTGGAATCACGCCCAGCGACTTGAGATCGACCGCGATTCTGCGCATATTCTGCTGAAAAAACAATGCATCAAACAAACGCACGTCCTGCCCACCGAACAACACAATGGCAACGCTCGGACGGACAATATCATATTCGCACTCCAAAGGCACAAGCTGTCCGCAGTACGGCGGCGACCATGTGCCATCGAAGACAGCGCCAGAAACGAACCCGTTGACGGCGGCAACGCTGTTTTGCACGAATGAATTGGAGACATTTCTGGCAGGGGATACGGAGAAGAAATCAATCGTCGCCTGCAAATTGGCATACGATCCCAGATCGTAGTTGCTGCTGCCAAAACCGGCTAAAAACGGCTGAGTCGCGGTGACGCTGTCGCCCACCTTCATGAAGGTACGCGCATTGTTGCCCAACCGCTGCCCGCGCGCAAAGACGGTGTAAACCGTGCTGGTGGTCATGTTGTGGAAGATTGGCGTTTCCATGATGAATGACTCGGACGCCTCTGGGATGAACTCAGGGGTGCTGGTCGGGGGTGTTATGATCGTCTCAGTGGTGCTGGCTTCGCCTTCGCCTGCGACGACGGGTGGCGCGGACTCCGTCCTAATCGGGACCAGATCCAATTGGCTGGCGTCATAGTCGATGTAGCTGGATGATGCCCACCCCGCCAAACTGCCATCTTGAGTACGAATATAGAGCCAGTCGTTGGCGGGGGTGCGTCCTTCGATGATGACGGGTGTCTGCGCCGTGAGCTGCCCGATGGTATTGTCGGATTCGACGGCGGGTGTGCTGCGGACATTCAAATTCCACGCAATAACACGCCCATCGATGCTTTGCGCGAACGTGATCACGGAGGATGAGAGCAAAAAGAGCAAAATCAAAGCGACAACGCTTCGGTTCAAAGATTTCACAGTTATTCCTCTGGTTTTAGCTCATTCAACGCCTAAATGAGCGAAAGCGTTGGGAAAAGTATAGCACATGGCATTGCGATCATTGCAGTTTTCAGCGCTCACCCGCGCGCGCTTACCCCTCACCGCCAACCCCTCAGCCCACGCAAGCGGGAGAGGGGAGAACAGTTAAATGCCGCTGTGGTGGGGTACTTAGTGTGTTTATTTGTTCACGACAAAACTTCAAACGCTGGCTGGGGGGGCGTCGGCGGGCACGCCCAAAATCCGCCTGATCATGATGAGCGGCTTGAACATCGTCGGCATCCAGGACGCTTTTTTGAGTTGTTCGGGGGTGATGGTCATGAGGGGTCGCTCGCAATTCCATGGTATGTTCGAGCATGAGCCCCAACAAAAGAGCAGAAATGGTGCGCATCGTCAGATCAATATCGATGGGTTTGATCTGCTTAGCGGCTGCCTAACGCTCGAAGAACTGTTGTGCGCCGAGAATCGTCGGTTCGAGGATGGTTTGATAACAGCGCGTACGCAGCGTCTCGTTGACCATGATTTCGGAGATGACGACGCGGAACAGATCGAAGTTGTTGGCTCGAAGCGCCATCAACGGATGGCGAAAATAGGCGTGCAAGAACGTGCGCAGATCGAGTTGGCTGAGCTGGGCAGGATCAAAATCGGCTTGAACCGATGTGCGCATACGATCGAGAATGCCGAGCAGCAGCGCGGTTTTATTTTCGAAGTAGTTGTAGATCGTCCCATCGGCGATGCCTGCTTCTTTAGCAATATCCTTGATGGTCGTCGGGTGAAATCCCTTGGCGGCGAAGACGCTGGCGGCGGCTTCCAGAATTTGGTTGCGGCGCGCCGCGATATGCAGTTCTTGAACGGTATCCTTCATCGAAGCCTTGAATCCTTTCTATTGAACAGTCGCTCACAAAAATGAATGAACGTTCATTCATAACCCAAGCCGATTTAGTGGACGTGTCAAGCCCCTGCACTAACCGAGTATCAGCGTTAGAAAGTTAACGTTCGCACGCTGAACGCGATTTTTGTTCAGCCAGTATCCACGCAGCAGCCCTCTAACAAAGCATAAATGTTTGCAAGTTATGACCTCGTTCTAACGCCGCATGAATTGACTCGATCATACTATCAGGCGTTCAGTTTAAGAGAAGGTTTTTGCATGAATCTATTTTTTTCAGCTTGAGAGGACACGCCATGACCGCCGGATTCTTAGTCGTCCAGCCCAGCAAAGGCGCGCAGACCATTGCCGCGCTCTATCGCACCCGCGCCAAACGCCGTTTCATGCTCGTGCTCTCCAACCCGACCGATATTATGAACAAGACCAAGCTGTATACCGTCGAGGTGCGCCCCGGTAAAGATGCCGAAACACTGGGCGGACTGCTGAACTCGATCAACAGCGCGCCGGGTCATTTCACCGTGAAGGTCAAGCGAAAGACGGCGACCTTCAATACTGAAGTTCATACCGAAAGCGGCATTATCCGCTTTGAAAGCAAAGGCATGGCGCTGACGTATACGCCCGCCGATACAGTGAAGGCGGACAGCGACGGCGCGATGATGCTGTTGAGCGTGGTTGGCATGTTGGTGCATGGCGACGCGGGGAACAAATTCTCGATCAAGATTGAAAATGGGAGCGTGGGCGGCTTCGCGGATGTCGTGATCAAGGATATGGTCAAAGCGGCGGCGAAAGTCGATGCAGCACCCGCCCCTGCCGCGGAACCGAAAGCCAGTGCCAAGCCAGCCGCGAAAGCCGACTCCAAACCCGCCGCCAAGACGACATCGAAAAGCGCGCCGAAACCGGACAGCGTCCCCGCCAAAGCGAAAAAGACCGACAGCAAATCCACCGCCAAGAAACCAGCGACCAAAAAGGCTTAAGCACAATTCATTTAATCGTTGGGGCATGGCAACGCTGTGCCCTTTTTAATTTCCCCGAAAATGCGCCGATTGACCGATAATACCGATTGAACTTACATTCGTGACGAGAGGGGTCATTATGCCCGTTTTACTGCCTTTCAATCACGATATAATGCGGCGCAAGTGAGTGAGAGGTCATGCCGATGCACACCAGTCTGCGATTTTGACTCTCAACGACGTATCAGAGTCGATTTGGCTGGAAATGGAGAGGAAACACAATCGTTGTGGATTTGAACTCGGTTTCGAGGTGCGCTGAATGGTCACTTCGATTTAAGTCATTCCGCTTTTAATCCGTTACGCAATTTTCTCGTGCAAATCAGCAACATCTCATAAAGGACTCGCATGAACATTCGCCCTTTGTATTTTCTACTCGTTTTCGCGGCGGCAGCGATTGTGCTGCGCATCGTTGGCGGGGTTGACCCGGTCATCGTGTTCATCGTCGCGGCGATTGGCTTGATCCCACTCGCCAAATTGATCGGGGACGCGACCGAAGAATTGGCGCTGTACACGGGTCCAAAACTCGGCGGGCTGCTCAACGCGACGTTGGGCAACGCCGCCGAGCTGATCATCACGATCATTGCGTTGAACGCAGGGCTGGTCGATTTGGTCAAGGCGTCGATTACCGGGTCGATCATCGGTAATCTGCTGTTGGTGCTCGGTCTCAGCCTGTTATTGGGCGGCTTGAAGCACGGCACGCAGGTGTTCGATCGGCGCACGGCGGGCGTCAACGCGACGCTGCTGATCCTGGCGGTGGCGTTACTGGCAATCCCGTCGTTGTTCGACCCCGCACTACTCGATGTACCAGAGCGCGAACTCTTGTTCAGCGAAGGCGTAGCGATCATCGCCATTATCGTGTACGGCTTGAGCGTGTTGTACTCGTTCACCGCCAAAGAACCGACTGTAAACCCCGATAATCCTTCCGCCATGCCCACTGGTGCGGCGGTGATCACCCGTGAACCCGCCGCCGCAGATATTCATGAGGCACGCTGGACAGTGCAGTTTTCGTTGATCGTGCTGGGACTGGCGACGGTTGGGACGGCATTCGTCAGCGAGATATTGGTCGGCGCGGTCGAACCCGTCGTCGAAACACTGGGATTAAGCGAATTTTTTCTGGGCATCATCATCATTCCGCTCATCGGCAACATCGCAGAGCATCTGGTCGCGGTGCAGGTGGCGCTCAAGAACAAAATGGAACTCAGCCTTGCGGTCTCGTTGGGGAGCAGCTTGCAAATCGCGCTGTTCGTCGCGCCCGTGCTGGTATTCGTTGGGCTGCTGCTCGGTCAACGGCTGCTGCTCGTATTCAACACTTACGAACTGATCGCGCTGTTCGTCACGGTTTTGATCGCGGCGTTCATCGCGCTCGACGGTGAATCGAACTGGCTGGAAGGGGCGATGCTGCTGGCGCTCTACATCATCATCGTGATCGCGTTCTTCGTGCTGCCCGAAATCGCCGTCAAAGGCGCGGGCGAGGCATCAGCGCTGTTGGTACATTAGGAATTGGCGATGTCGTTTACGCTTTCTCAAGCCGCTGCGCGCGGTTTACGGTCGGGCGGCGCTTTTCATGTGCCGCCGCAAGCCGCGCCGCTCGGTTCAACCGTGACACTGACCGTGTACGACGCGCCGAGCGCGCCCGAAGCGGTCATCATCGATACGCGCCGCCCCGAACTGACATGGAAAATTATGCTGAGGGCGGGCGGCGACGGCACGTATAGCGCCGATCTTGTGCTGCCATCACAGCCGACGACTTTGACGTATACATTTGCGTTCATAGCGGGTGCGACCCTGCGCGAAAAACGCCAGAAAGAAGGGCGCAATACGCCGATTTACCGTGAATGGGAGGAATTCCCGTTCAAAATCGCGGTCTATGACCCCGATCAGATGCCCGCCGACTGGACGCGGGCGTAACGATGTTCAAAAAGTCGTTTTGTCGTTAGCGTGTCTTGGGTTGGTGCGCCATCCGCACATGCGAGTCTTTAGCAATCTCTGAGCGAAAGCCCTGCAACAGCAGCACCCGTTTGTTGCTGAAAAGCACTTAATCGGTTAAATTTTCAAATGGGTATTCCGCTCTATTTTGTTTTAAGGAGATGCAACCGTGGCAGACTTCGACATCAGCGTCGTTATTAATCGTCCTATCGAGATGGTTTTTAGCAATACGACTTGTTTAAAAGGCTGTGTCAATTGGTTTTCGGGTGTACGCAGCGCCGAAAAGCTCAATGATGAACCTGCACAGGTCGGGTCTCGTTACAAACATTCCGTTGGAATCATGGGCATTTCCACGGAAGCTTACCCGACAATCACCGCAATGGAAGCTCCCCATCACTTTGCGTTTGCCGATACTTCTAACGCCAACTATCAATACGATGTGACCTACACCTTTGAAGAAACGCCCGAAGGCACGCAGGTTAAAACCCATGTCGAGCTGCAAACAACGCCTTCTGCACTGGGGCGGATTGCTGAACCGATTTTGGTCATTGGAATGAAGCGCCAATTTCAAAACGACCTGCACACTTTGAAAGACCTGTTAGAAAATGACATTGCGGTGCAAGCCACTTAATCTTGACTCCACGACGTGAGGCGCTCTATAGACTCCCATCATTGGAGCGCCTTCAATAGCACAACCCTAACCCTTCCCGTGATTGCCTCATCCAAAAGCGGTTTTTTAACCGTCAGGACTTTGGCTAAAATGCTCAAAGTGGACGCGGGCGTAACAGTGTTCAAAAAGTCGTTTTGTCGGTTTCGCCTCCACCCCCTAAGCCCCCGTCCGTATAAAACGAGGGGAGATAGTCGGCTTGTGCAGACGTGTCGCCGCTTCCTGAATATCGCCCAAGCATCCCCACACAACGACGCTGGAATTACAGCATGAACCTGTTTTTAGCGGCATATGATGCGCTGTACACGGGCGTATTACGTCCATCCTTGTTTCGAGAGTCGGCGGGCGCGGCGCATGAGCGCGTGATTGCCCTGCTGCGCGCAGGCGATGATCGGGCGTGGCTGACGCCTGTCATACGCGCTGTGAACCGCGCGTCATTTCCTGATCAACCGACGCTTGTGGGTGGGGTTGTGCTGCCACATCCGATCATGCTGGCGGCAGGGTTCGTCAAAGGCGATGGCTTCGCAGATGAAAATGCCGCGCTGGCGGCGGTGGATGCGGGACACAACATTATTCCTGGCTGGCATATGATGCCGTCGTTGGTCGGCGCAGTCGAGTTCGGGTCATTTACGCGCCATCCGCGCATGGGTAACATCGGCGTGGTCGTGTGGCGCGACGCCGCAACCCAATCGACGCAAAATCGGATCGGCTTACGCAATCCGGGTGCGCGCGCAGCGGCGGCATTTTTGGCGGCGCAACCCAACGCGCTCCCCGCCGTATATGGGATCAATATCGCTGTCACGCCAAACGTCGATGACCCTGACCGCGACGCTGATGAGATCACACAAGCAGCAGGTTTTTTCGTTGCGGCGGCTGTGCGTCCGTCATGGGTGACGCTCAATTTGAGCTGCCCGAATACCGACGATGATCCACGTGGCAACCAGAGTGAAGCGAAAGCGCGGCGGCTGTGCGCGGTGTTGATCGGCGCGGTCGATGTGCCCGTGTGGGTCAAGATCAGTCCGGGCTTGAGCGACGCGCAGCTTGAAAGCCTGATGCGTGCGTTTGCAGACTGTGGCGTGCGTGCCGTGATCGCTACGAACACACGCGGCGAACCGACGCCAGACGGCGCATCGAGCGCCGGCGTTGGCGGCGGACGTTTGTACGCCGACGCGCTGGATACGGTGCGAAGGGTGAGCGCGATCAAGCGCGCGCATGGTTACGCGGTCGATGTGATCGCGTGCGGCGGCATTTTGAAGGGCGCGCATATACGCGCGTATCGTGAAGCGGGCGCGGACGCATTTCAAATTTGGTCGGCGCTGGTATATCGCGGGGTGTTGGCGGCGGCGCTGATTTTGGGGGAAGCGCAAAATCTGTCAGACCCCCCTCCATCCTTTTCAAGGGTAGGTATGGGGAAAGATGGGGATATCAGAAGAGGCATAATTGTAAACTCCCCGCTTGGGCTTGTCGGACAGGCAGGTCACACTTTTGATCAGGCGTTTTCCCTGCTTCTAGCGGGTCGAACACCAACTGCCCGACTCGTCATCCGTTCTTGTAACCCTTGACGGCTGATACCGAAACCCATTTTGCTGGCAAAAACCGTCAGCTTACTCAAACTGGCTTTCGGTTCTGCTAACCACCTTAAGACCAGCGTTTCCACAAAACCAACGGCATCCAAAGTCCGCTTGCGTTGACTAAATCTGACCCATTCGTTGGCTTTTTCAACCGCGCTCTCCAACAACACCTTTAAACGCTCGCCTTTCGCTTTATAATGAATTGAGGAAGACATGATTTACTCCTTTTTGTTCGGTGACTCTAAGGATAGTCCTGTCTTCCTCTTTCATTAAGGCTTAACTTGACGCCCAAGACCC
>Ga0163154_10007182_pt1 | contig 13368 bp, 14 predicted proteins | sample OliLakLV19MP9P1_FD_148649 | JGI IMG/M metagenome (GOLD analysis project Ga0163154, IMG submission 148649) | Freshwater microbial mat bacterial communities from Lake Vanda, McMurdo Dry Valleys, Antarctica - Oligotrophic Lake LV.19.MP9.P1 | ecosystem: Environmental > Aquatic > Freshwater > Lake >... | reverse complement strand
GTGGGCGAGGCCTTCGCCAAATCGGTCGCCCGCACCGTGGGCAACCAACTTGGTCGGCAATTATTGCGCGGCATTTTGGGCGCGATTTCGCGCAAGTAACGGAGATTCAGGCCAAATCGCCGCGCAGCGCGCGCACATCGTTCTCTAGCAGGGCGGCGCTGGCGTTCTCCGGTGGGCGGGCGGTGCCCACCACCAAACCGACCCGTGACCAGATGCGGCGCGGCAGCTTGAGTCGTTTCAGCGCCGCGTTCTGCCGGGAAAAGACGCTGCCCCAGAGTCCTTGTAGCGCCAACGGGATCACCGGCACCGGGTCGCGTTTGATAATGCGTTCCAGGCCGGGCCGGAACGGCGCGATTTCACCATCGCGGGTCAAACCGCCTTCTGGGAAAATACAGACCAGATTGCCGTCTTTGAGTTCGCGCGACACTTCTTCAAATGCACGCTCCATGAGAATCGGATCTTCTTTGGCGCCGGCGATTGGAATGGCTTTAGCCCAGCGAAATACTTGTTTGGCGACCGGCATATCAAAGATTTTGTAATACATCACAAAACGGACCGGCCTAGGCACCGAGCCCAAAACGACCAAAGCATCGACGTAACTAATGTGATTGCATACCAATAACGCTGCGCCCTCATCGGGTACCGCATCCATGCCCCGGATACGCAGCCGGTACAATACATTGATCAAAATCCAGGCGATGAAACGCAATAGAAATTCTGGCACCAGCGTGTAGATGTAAATGGCGACTACCGCATTACACAAGGCGGTGACCAGCAGCACCTGCGGCAGCGTCAGGCCGATGCCATTCATCAGAAACCAGCCAAGTACAGATGCGGTGACCATAAAGATCGCGTTCAGAATGTTATTGGCACCAATTACCCGTGAGCGATGCGTGGCAGCGCTGCGTTGCTGGATAAGCGCAAATAACGGCACGATAAAAAAGCCGGAGAAAATCGCCATCAGCAGCAGGTCAATAATTAAACGCCAGCCAAATGGGGTGGCGAAAAAGGCACTGATCGATAAACCGGACAGCCCACTGGCTTGCGGCAGCGCAAAATACAAGTCTAGGCCAAATAGTGTCATGCCGATTGATCCAAATGGCACCAAGCCAATTTCCACTTTACGCCCGGACAATAATTCGCACAACAAGGCGCCAAGACCGGTGCCGATTGAAAATACCGCCAATGTCAGTGTATATACCGACGCGTCCCCGCCAATCACATCGCGCACGTAAACGGGCAATATCAGAAAATACATCGACGCAAAAAACCAAAACCAGCTGATGCCTAAACAACTTAGAAAAACAATGCGGTTGCTGGTGAGAAATTTCAGGCTACGCCAAGTTTCGGTTATTGGATTCCAGTTGATAAGCAAATCCGGCGCCACGGGCGCTGTGCTCGGCATCGCCAGCGCGGCAATCCATCCAATCAATGCAACTGTCAACACCACAATAGAAGTCAGCAGCAATCCGCCGTCTGGGATCGCGACCAATGAGGTGCCGACCAAAGTGCCGAGCAAGATCGACACCATTGTTGCACTTTCCACCAAACCGTTGCCGCCGGTGAGTTCGTCGTCTTTCAACACTTGCGGCAAAATGCCGTACTTCAGCGGACCGAACAAAGTGGACTGCAAGCCAAGGAAAAACAGCACTCCCAGCAAGATCGGCGCGCTTTTCAGCATGAACCCCGCCGTTGCGCCGAGCATCAGCAGCACTTCGAGCGCTTTAATCCAACGCGCCAGCCGCGCTTTGTCGTACTTATCCGCCAGTTGTCCACCGAGCGCCGAAAACAGGAAATATGGCAGGATAAACAAGGCACCCGCGAGCAGCGAAAAGCTCGCGCTTGGCATACCCACATCGATCGCCCCGACGAATACCACCAGCGCAACCAAACCCTGCTTGAATACGTTGTCGTTGAACGCACCGAGCGATTGGCTCAAGAAAAACGGCAGAAAACGGCGCTGCGCGAGCAATCCAAACTGACTTTTGCCAGACATCGGTCGGGTGCCTCGAACAAAGATGCCGGCAGGCTAGCAGCTTGTCGGCCTTGCAAGCTTGCCATGCCGCACTTACCGAGGATCACTCGTATCTATTTCAGCTCGAAACAAATCGACCACTGGCTGGAACGCGATGCGGTTGGCTTCGTTGAGCTCGATGAGCACTTCGTGCGCTTTGAGAATGACGGCGGAGGTACATTGGCCAGTGGCGGCGATGCTTTCCAGTGGCGGCGCACTGGCCTGGTCGGTAGCATGTTCGACCAGCGTAAACACCTCGTCCAAGCATAGGCTGCGCAGTAGCGAATTGATCTCCGGCGCGGTAGAAAACACCGTGGCTGGCGGCAATTGATGTTCCATCAATGCCCGCGCGATGCTGGCTAATAAACCAATGACGGTGCTGTCCACGAAGCGCAAATCGTTCAGGTCGATCACCACGCCGCGTACCGCTGTGGGCTGGTTTTCAAACAAGTGTTCGATCAAGGCTTCTAAGGGCGCGGCGCTGTCATGGCGCAACTCGCCACCCAGTTTGAAGTAACTGATGCCGTCGGCTGCCGCATAGCCGATTACGCCGCTCACGGCGCATTCCGCTCAATCATTAACATTGCAATATCATCCGGGCGCGGATCCTGAGCATTGATTTGCAATGATGCACAGATGGCATCCAGACTGACCGTATCGGCGTGCAGCTCTAAACGGAGGCGTTCACTGCGTTGCCCCGAAGAATCAGGAAGTAATTCCAACACGCCGTCCGAACACAGCAATAATCGAAAGTGATCGGCCAATACGCGCACTTGATTGAGATAGTTGCTGCGTTCGAACAAACCAGCAGGCGTACTTTTACACTCCAGATAGCGCGAGCCACTGCTATCGGCGAGGATGGGAAAGGGCGTCGCGCCGGCATTCGCAAACAACAGCGACGGACCTGGACCGATCACACCATAAAATATCGCGATGTGTTTGCCCACCTTTTCGCGCAGCAATTCTTGATTGAGCTGATCGAGCAAACGCGCTGGGTCGGCAACAAGCGAGGGCTGAGCATTGCGATGTGCTTCTAGCGCGGTAGCAATAAAACGCTTCAAATACACGGTCACAAAGGCGGATGCCACGCCATGACCTGACACATCTGCAATATAAAATCCGCAGGTATTGGAGTCGATCTTAAAATAGTCGACAAAATCGCCACTCATAAATTCGGAGGGCATCAATAGGTGTGAAAAGGTCATTCCAGAAAACTGCCAGCGTGATTTTGGCAGTAATTTGAATTGTACCTGACGACCGGCCCTTTCGCCTTTTTCAAGCGCAGCCAATGAGTGCTGTAAGCGGGCGTTACTGCGCTCTAATTCCTCGGTGCGTTGTTTTACTTTCTCTTCTAGGCCGCGATTCAATTGGGCCAGTTCAGTTAGCGCCAGATAACCACGCAGTGCCGCGATGACGGCAGTAGAGAGTTTCTGCGCGGTAAGTTCAGTCTTTTCTTTGTAATCGTTAATGTCGTATTCTAGAATAACCTGGCGCTCAGGTGCTTGGCCGGCTTGCCCGGTGCGCAAAATGATGCGTGCCAGATCGTTATGCAATTGGTTGCGGATGTAATGCACCAGCCGCAGGCCGGCATCGTCGGTTTCCATTACCACATCAAGCAGAATGACTGCGATATCGTCGTGACTAGCCAGCAGACGCTGGGCGTCTGCGCTGTTGTAGGCATTGAAGAAGCTCAAACGGCGCTCTCGAAAACGCAGACCGGACAGCACCAGCATGGTGACATCGTGGATGGCTGGTTCATCGTCAACGATCAAAATGCGCCAATCTGGATTGGGCTTGGCATCGGCGTCATCGATGAAAAATAGGGGCAGATCGTCGCATTCATCAGCCATTGCGATCACGCGCTGTTTCCCTACTGCCGCGGGCATTGGCGACATCATAACCTTGGCTGGTGTCGAGCCGATGCATTTGGCGAAGCAAAAAAATCAAGATCAGCACAATCGCGACCAAGGTCGCTTCCAACGACCGTGCTTGCCGGCGTATTCCCTTGGCGCTGAGCAACTGGCGACGCATGTCGGCGATCGCCCGCAACGCTGTGCAAGGGGCGCGAAACCGCCCCCCCAAAAAGTTGATCAAGGAACGCCTGGAAAACTGTCTACGTACTTGATCGTAAAGTCGGGGAAGGCGTCGACAAATTTGATCGTGAAGTCAGGAAAACTGTCGACCATCTTCCATTTGCCCGCTGCATCAGGGAAGTTCTCAACAATTTTTACATGCAGATCGGCAAAGGAATCGACGATCTTGACCTTGTAGTCGGGGAAACTCTCCACCACTTTGATTTTGCCAAAGATGCGCGACATGTCCGGCTTATCTGCCAGTGCCGGACGCCCGACCAGGAGAAGCAAACCGGCCAGACCACTGTGTGCCAGCCACAAACGACGACTATTCATGGGTTGCCGTCCAAGTTGAATTTGCAGTGTTTTCGCGAAATGAACTCGCTACCGGATCATGCCTAGTCGCTCGGGCGGACGCGTAAATCTGAGCTGATTGACACCGCGAGATTTTTTCGCCCAGGACTGCGCAGGCGTTCTTCGAGGCAGCCTGCAGCTGCAGAGCCGCGTTTGCTGGGCGTCTCTTCTTGAACCCGTATCCAAAGACGCAGATTGGTCATTGCGAGATCAGTTCCCGTCGGAAAGCGCGCACCTGAACCCACATGATCCTAAAAACCCCAATTGACCGCTTCTCATCGCCCATAGCACCCTGATTCTTTTGCCTTTTCAGCCGTTCGACTCGCTTTCCCATTGAGTACGCAACGGGGGTCTATGGGCTGGTGGCGGTCGCTTTCCTGGTCCGGGCTATCGAAGTGACGGGCCTCAGCGGCGGCTCTGTGCGGCGCAACTGACCTACAGTTCGATGCTGCTCACCCTGTCCGTGCTGCTGTCCGCCGTGGTCGGCCATTTCGGCTATGTCGGGCTGGCTCTGGATCGTTCTAACCGACGAGAGATTCTGTCAGCCAAGGAACAGGCCCGCAGCGAGGAAAATCTACGTCTGCGCGCACATATTGCCCAACTGGATCGCCAGCGGAGCTTGGACGAGATGTCGGCCGCGCTCGGCCACGAACTGAACCAGCCGCTGACCGCTATTTTGTCGAACGCTCAGGTGGCCAAGCGCGGGCTGGCGCTGGGACGTTTCCAGCCCAGCCAATTGACCGACGTTCTCGACAAGATCATCGCCAACACCCAGCGTGCCAGCCAGATCATCGAGCGCACTCGTGGTTTCATCCGGCCGGGGACGATGCGGCGTGAGCCGGTGGACTTGGTGCTGGTCACGAGCGAAGTGGCGGCGCTGGTGGACGACGAAGCACTCAGCCACAAGGTCACGCTGTACCTGCCACCGGCCCAGTCGTCGCTACGGGTGACGGCCGACCCGATCCAGTTGTCGCAGATCATTCTCAACGTCTTGCGCATCGCTATTCAGGCACTCGACCAGGTAGCGCAGCGCGAGATTCGTGTCGAGCTTGTGGCTGAGGGCGCACGCGTCCTGCTGCGCTTCCGCGACAGCGGCCCCGGCTTCACGCCAGCGTCGCTAACCCGTGCCGGCACGCCCTTCTTCACCACCAAGGCCGACGGGCTGGGCATGGGCCTGACGATTTCGCGCAGCATTGCCGAGCAGCATGGCGGCACGCTGACGCTGGCCAATGCTGAGGGTGGCGGAGCCGTGTGGTGCTGGTCGACGACGACGCGGAAATCCTCGCCGCCCTTGCCGCCCTGATCGAACTCGAAGGCGATGCCTGCGAGACCTACGCCTCGGCACTCGATTATTGGCACGTGCTCAACTACAACCGCCCTGTTTCCCCGGCCCCTGCTGCGTGTTGTGCGACGTCAAGATGCCGGAACTCGACGGGCTGGAACTGCAAAGCCGCTTGGCCGAGTTGGACGACACGCCGCTGCTCTTGATAAGCGGTGCCAGTGGCGCGCAGGAAGCGGTGAGCGCCTTTCGCGGTGGGGCGATGGATTTCCTGAGCAAGCCGATAGATGCCGACGTGCTGCTAGACGCCATCGCCAAAGCGCTGGCCGAAAGTAAGACAAGGCAGCTAAGACGCGGACGCCGCCACGCCCCGCAGCGAAGCCGACGGTGGCTGCCTGTGGCATTTTTTTTGAAGGACATCAGCGCCGACATGGCGGCGGAAGTTCAACTGCGCCTGGCGGCCAGTGTCTTCGCCAACTCGCAGGAGGGCATCACCAGCACCGATGCCGGTGGTTATATCGTCGATGTCAATCCGGCGTTTACGCGCATCACCGGCGATAGCCGCGACGAGGTGCTCGGTCGCTCGCCCAAGATGCTCAGTTCCGGCCATCAGGATGCGGCCTTCTATGCGCGGATGTTTGATGCGCTGCGCGAAACCGGTGCCTGGCGCGGCGAAATCTGGAACCGCAACAAGGCCGGCTATCCGAAATTGCTGTCGATTGCCGCAGTCACGGACGGCCAGGGCCTGCTCAGCCATTACATCGACAGTTTTTCCGACCTCACGCACATGAAAGACCGCGAGATGAAACTGGACCGGCTGGCTCACTACGACCCGCTGATCGGCCTGCCCAACCGCCGGTTGGGCGACCGCCTGCGCCAGGCGATTGCGGCCTGTGGTCATATCCACCTTGGGCTGGTAGTGCAGCACAAATTGAGCCATTTCCAGGACAAGCGCTAGATCCTCGATCAAGCGGTGATGTGCACGCACCAGGCGGTCATGTTCCGCATCGAACAAATGGTAACGATTGCGCCCCGCCTGCTTGGCCAAGTACATCGCCTGATCGGCGAGGTGCAGCAAAACCTCGGCTTCGGCCGCGTCCTGGGGGAACAGGGTGATACCGATGCTGGCCGAGATGGTGGCGTTGTGGCCATCGCCAAGACTGATCGGCTGTGTTTGTCATGTGTTTATACAAAAAACGGCTATTTGCATTCTTAAGGCTGGAAAAAGGCCTGGCGGAATCACTGCTTGCCGAAAATCGGAACGCCAGCAATGGTCGCTGCCTTCGCCAGATTGCCATCCAATGTGGCTAGAGGCAGACCTGTACGCTGCGCTAATTCCAAATAGGCGGCATCGTAGGCCGACAGCTTATAGCGCCTCGCGAGATTCAACGTATCACCCAAAGCGTGAGTTGCTGTCGCCTGATCGGTCACTAAGTTGAGCCGCCCAATGAGTGCGATAAAGCGTTGCGATTCCGCTTCGGTCACAACACCCTTGGACTCGACCTTGGCGACAACGTTGGCTGCTTCCAGTGCAAACAATGAAGGCACAACGGCTTGCGATTCCTTTAGCGCCTTCAGAGTCACCGCGGCATAATCCACGCTTGCCAGATTGGTTTCGGGCACTAGCCAAAGCAGCGCCACAGAAGCATCCAGAACAAAACTCACGCCCGTCCCTCATCGATGAGGGCTTTGAGATCGACGCCGGCCCCCTGTTTACGAGAGCGCATGAAGGACAGCATTTCATCGACGGCGGCAATGGCATCCATGTGCTTGTTGCCGGCGCAAGGCACCAAATCGGCCACGGCTTCACCCCGCAGTGTGATGGTGTAGCGATTGCCAGCCTGGATGCCACGTAGCAACTCTGGCAACTTCGTCTTCGCTTCATATGATCCAACTTCGATGTTCACGAACTACTCCTTTTCAACTGCGTAGACCAGTATATAGACCAGTCCGCATCAGTCAAGTTCCGGCCAGTCGAATCAGCAAGCGTTTCTGTCTTCACCCTGTTGTCCGACCGCGCTGGCTGCGACGATGGCCTGGACGCGCTGCGGATGAGTTCGATCACCTACCGCATCGCCACCGGCGCGCAGGCCGGGCACAAGGTGGTGACGCTGCAGACGGTCCCCGCCGATAACGGCTCGTTGGAAGGCGACGCCGGCAAGGTCGGCGGTTTCTCGCTGCAGGCGGCCGTCGCGGCCGAGGCGCACGAGGGCCAGAAGCTCGAGCACCTGCCGCACCATCGCGCGCCCGGCGATCTCGGAAAAGCGCCTATCGCTCTCGCCGCAGGGCAGGGTGCGGTACGAACTCAAGTCCCCGTGGAAAAACGGCACGACGCACGTCGAGTTTGCGCCGGTGGAGTTGATGGCGCACATCTCTGTGCGCCACCCTGCGGGCGACCTGCGGTCGTCCAAATCGGCAATCTGCCGATTTGTCATCGCCAAACTGGCGGCGCTGGTGCCGCCACCGCGCGCCCACCTCACCCGCTTCCACGGCGTCTTTACTACGGGCATCCGGGCCACCCTTCGGCTGTTCAAATTCGCGCCAGGCGAATTTGTGCGCCAAACGCGAAGTTGCGCGCGCAGCTGACGCCACCGGGGCGTGGCAAACGTCCTCCTGCGGACGCGGAATCGACTTGGGCCAACAGCGACCACCGTAGCCTAGACGAAAAGCGCCGCTCGATGACCTTGAGCGCAGCGCCTCAAACGCGTGTTACTCCGGGCATCCTGCCCTCCGCCCTTCGGGCCAGCCTTTCGGCTGTTCCAAATCGCTCCAGGCGATTTGGTCAACATCGACGTGAGCACCTGCGGCCACTGCGGTGGCGCGGTGCGGATCGTGGCCAGCATCGAACAACCCACCGCTATCCTCGTCCACTTCGAAAAGCACGGCGCGCTTCAGAAAGCGCACTACCGACCCGCCCCGCGCGCACCGCCCGCTGTAGCCGCGTAACACCCCGCCGGCCACGACGCCGAAGGCGAAATCAGGAAGACCACACGGAGCGGCCACGATCCCGCAGGGCAGCGCTCGGCCCGCCGCTCGGCAACCGGTGGGCAATCGCCACGAGCGGCGCTGCCGAACACCCATAACCCGCCCAAATGCTCTGCAATGACGCCCCAACCACGGCCAAACCGAGCCAAACCGACGGTTGCGCCGCCTCCGGCTACCGTGTACGCTGCCTGAAGGGCGTTTGAATTTCCTATACTTCAATGGCTTTGAGTGAATCCATGTCGACCCCCACCTCAAATCGTGTCGAGCAGGCTCAACACCGAATCGAGGATGGCCTGATCGCTGCGCGCTGGAAGGTCGGCGGCGAAAGCCTGCGCACGCCTGGCCATGGCCGGGTCCAGCGCGCGCCGCAACGGAGTCGCAAATTCGAGTGCGTCAAAGGGTGGCGTCAGCGACACGGCGACGCCCAGCTGGCACATGCGCCGCGCGGTCAGGTACATCTCGACCTGGGTCGGCAGCAGCACGCTGGGCACGCCAGCGCTGGCCGCGAGCACCGCCAGATTGCCGCCGTGCGATATCACCAGATCCGCCTGCTGCAAGGCCAGACCTATGTCGATGGGCAGTGTTGCAACCCGCAATCGCGCCTGCTCGGGCCAGATGGCCGGACCACCGAAATAGGCCAGCACGGCGGCATCAGGCAGGGTTTGCAGCGCTGCATGCAACAGCGGCAGATGCGCGTATCCGGGCTGCAGATACAGCAGGATGCGCGGGCTACCCGGCGGCCATTGCGCAGCGGTGCCGTTGCCAGCCAGAGGTCCCAGGTACTGCACCTGACCGCCGCGACCGGGGTAATGATCGCAATCGCGCCAGGTAAACATGGCACTGGCCGTGCCGTGCAATTGATCCGGCGTCGCATCGATGGCGGCCAGATGCTCGCAGATACGCACTTCGCGGGCGCGCACATCGGCGACGTCCACCGCCTCCCAGTCGCGGAACAGCGGCCACGGCGGTCCCGGTGGCGGGCACAGGAATCCGGTACCGATGGCCACGCTGGGGATGCCCAGCCGCGCCGCGGTCAGGTGCGCCAGGGGCGCTGCATCGACCAGCAGCCGTTCCACCCCGGACAGCTCCAGCAGGCCCTGCCAGGCGCGGGTGATCGCTGCGGTCTGCGCCGGATCGTGCAATCCACATTCACTCCACAGGATGTCGCCCCAGGACGCCGGCGCGCGCGTCTGCACGATCCAGTCGTTGTGCGGCGCCGGCAGCAACGGCAGCTTAGCCAAGCCGCCAGCTTCGGTTTCCAAGACCGCATGCAGCGTGCGCAGATCGCGCGCAAACAAGCGCACCTGATCGCCACGCTGCAACAAGCAACGCGCCAGCGCGGCAATGCGCACGGCGTGGCCGCGACCAGCGCCCAGATCCCAAGCCAATCCCACCGTGCGTGTCAAAGTGCCAACTCCCTAGGTCTGATCAAGGACCTGCTGTGATCCGTCCAACTGAGGTTTCCAGGATGAACGCTAACACCCTTCGCCGGCTGTTGATCCTGACGCCCGCACTTCTCGCGCTGGCACCCGTCCTGAACGCGCAATCCGTGCAATCACCGGGCGTCGATCCAGCGGCGCCGGGTAGCCGTCTGGCCACGCCCGGAGACGAATTCGTGCTGGAGCTGCGAGTGGAGCCACTGGCCGGCCAATCGGTCTCCGCCGACGGCCTGCAAATCACCTTCTTCCCGGTCGAACCGCCAGTGGTGGTCGATGCGATGTTCGCCAATGGTTTCGAATCCAACTGAGGAATGCGCCATGTCCATTGATCCCCTTGCAACTCGAAGCCTGGTCCTGAGCACCGCCATCGCCCTGGCCCTGGTCGCGCCCGTCGCCGCGGCACCGGTACCGAATGCGCTGCGTTTCTCGGTGTATGTCACCAACCAGAGCGGTCAACCCTTCACCGGCAGCATCGATCTGCAACTGGAGTTCTTCGATGCGCTGAGCGGCGGTAGCAATGTGGCCGGGCCGCTGGTGATCGAGGACGTACCAGTACAGGGTGGTGTTGGCTTCTTCGTCGGCGATTTCGGCAGCAGCAATCCGATCGGCAACCGCGACACCTACATCGGCGGCGGCTTGCGGCTGGGCAGCAGCACCGGCGCCTTCACTCAGTTCAGCGGACGCGGTCGCTTCTATCCCACTGGCTTTGCCTTGCACGCGCAGAAGATCGCGCCGGGCATTGTCGGCAGCGCCGAAATCCTGCCCAACCAGGTACAGACGCGCGTGGCTGGTTCGTGCGTGGTCGGGCAAGCGATCCGCCAGGTCAATGTGGATGGCAGCGTCGAGTGCCAGGTGGCCGGCAGCGGCGGTGGCGGCGGCGGCACCATCACCGCAGTGGTCGCCGGCAACGGGCTTGGCGGCGGCGGCAACAGTGGCAGCGTGACCCTGGGCATTGCCGCTTCCGGTGTGGGCAATAGCGAGATCGCCGCTGGCGCAGTCGATGCCGGCAAACTGGCGCCAAGCAGCGTTAGCAGTACTTCCATTGTCGATGGTGCCATCGGCAGCGTGGATATCGATGCCAGCCAGATACAACGACGCGTTTCCGGCACTTGCACCGCAGGACAAGCGATCCGCAACGTCAACACCGATGGCACCGTGGTCTGCGAGACCAGCGGCGGCGCCAGCGGCTGGGGACTGAATGGCAACGCCATCAGCAGCGGCGATTTCCTTGGCACCAGCAATGCATTGCCACTGGAACTGCGCACCAATTCGGCGCCGGCCGCGCGCCTCAGCAGCCTCAACGATCCCAGCGGCGGCGCCTACGGCGGCGGCATCAGCACGATCAGCACCGCGCTCGGCGACACCAGTTTTGGCGTCAACCAGGCCACCGGCCCAGGCAGTTCGGTGCTCGGCGGCGGCAACGCTGCCCAAAGCACGCATCGCAATATCGCGGCCGGCGCCTATGCCACCACCGTGGGTGGTCTCGGCAATCAGGCCGGCGGTGACTACAGCCTGGCCGCCGGCCGCAAGGCCGTCGTGCGCAACGCCGCTGCCAGCGGCGATGCCGACGGCGATCAGGGCAGCATGCTGTTTGCCGATGCGCAGGATCTGACCATGGTCAGCTCCGGCCCCAACCAGTTCGCGGTGCGCGCCGCGGGTGGCGTGTTCTTCGGCGCCAACTCGACCAGCGTCAGCATGCCCGCCGGGCGCTTCATCAATACCTCGATCGGCGCCTTCCTGTCTTCGGGTGGCACCTGGACCAATGCCTCCAGCGCCGCGCTCAAATTCGACTTCATCGCCGCGGATCCCAGCGCCATTCTGCAAAAACTGCGCGAACTGCCGCTCAGCTCCTGGCGCTACCTGGCCTCGCCCGATGAGGGCTATCACCTGGGGCCGATCGCCGAGGACTTCTACAGCGCCTTTGGCCTGGGCCACGATAGCGCCGCGATCAGCACCGTGGATGCCAGTGGCGTAGCTCTGGCGGCGATTCAAGCGCTGGACAGCGATAACGCCAGGCTGCGCGCCGAACTGGCCGAACTGCGCGCAATGATCAACCGCATCGAGGCGCGGACACCCTAGCCCTTCCCGCAAACACCGATACCTCTCTAGGAATCACCATGAAACGCTGATTGCTCGCGCTCACTGTGATGTTCGCCTGCGGCACCCTGTAGGCCGCCCCTTGGACTTATCGCGGCACGCTCGATGACGGCGGCAAGCCGGCCAATGGACAATACGATTTGCGGCTGTCGCTGCTGGACGACACCAGCAGCATGCCGATTTCCTCACCCATCACACTGCATGCGGTGGAGGTGAGCCACGGCCAGTTCGCGGTCGAGTCGATTTCGGGATTGATCTCAGCAACGCACCAGCGCTGCGCCTGAAGACCGAAGTGGCGCAGGGAGATGCCCAGTTCGTCGCGCTCGGCGAGCCCAGTCGCTTCGATGCCAAGGCCGCGCTGGTCGGCGTCTGTTGGGATACCGAGGCCAATGCCGGCACCAACCCGGCTACGAACTTCATCGGCACCACCGATAACCAGCCGCTGGTTCTGCGCACGCGCAATGTGCAGAGCTTGCGAATTGAGCCGAGCGACATCACCTCGGGCGCGGTGCCGATTAATGCGGATCTATTCATCGAAGTACGCGGTCGCATCACCATTGACGGACAGGTGCTTATGACTGAAAAGCGCCTCCATACAGTCAAATTCGACTCACAGGTTGCATTCTTCCGGAAGAGTGCCTAAGGTCCCACACACATCTACGGCGCTCACTACGACCACTCAGAGAGCCACGCAGGCCATCCCGTATTTCATGGCCAAATTAGAAGTTACGTCGATAGACGCGCCCAAATCGAACAAGCCTTCCAGATCAGGCACCCTTGCAACGAAGCTGTTGACTATGTCCACGGTGTGCTGGAGCGACACCGGACAGAGCGACACCGGACAGTCGAGTATCAGAAATTTCCTACACGCTGTCGGGCTGATTTCCGACTGCGGCGATGCGCCGCTTAGCGGATGCTGGCGCCATGACCTATGCCCGCTCCATCCTCGTTCCGCCCGGTTCTCCCGGCACCTATCACTGCGTGTCGCGCTGTGTGCGGCGGGCTGTGCGGCGAGGATCAGGGCAGCGGTCGCTCCTACGAGCACCGCCGGCAATGGGTGGAGGACAGCATTGCCGAACTGGCTGAGGTGTTTGCGGTGGCGGTCTGGGGCTACGCCGTCATGAGCAA
>Ga0163154_10007180_pt1 | contig 13373 bp, 11 predicted proteins | sample OliLakLV19MP9P1_FD_148649 | JGI IMG/M metagenome (GOLD analysis project Ga0163154, IMG submission 148649) | Freshwater microbial mat bacterial communities from Lake Vanda, McMurdo Dry Valleys, Antarctica - Oligotrophic Lake LV.19.MP9.P1 | ecosystem: Environmental > Aquatic > Freshwater > Lake >... | reverse complement strand
GTTTAGACGAGTTATGGGGTATAAAAACGGGGGCTAGGCGCACAAGTTTGCAACTTATATGCAGAAAAAACGCAAAGTGATCGGGGCTTTCCGTAAGGCGTTCAAGTTGGTACGAAAAACTTGCGTTAGAACGAGAAAAGGAGTAGATTAGATGAGTAGGGTACACGAGGGTCTTTAGGGACGCTTACCCCTTCGGGGGATTGAAACAAAAAGTCCTTAGTTGCCGGGAGGTGGGGAACATTATTTGTCTTTAGGGACGCTTACCCCTTCGGGGGATTGAAACATTGATGCCACACAGATTGCGGCTGATGCCACAAGGTCTTTAGGGACGCTTACCCCTTCGGGGGATTGAAACCCTGGATTAGCCAGAACTACTGCACAATCAAATATGTAGTGTCTTTAGGGACGCTTACCCCTTCGGGGGATTGAAACGCTGTTGCCACCTCGGAAGCCAATTTTAGTTTGGAAAGTCTTTAGGGACGCTTACCCCTTCGGGGGATTGAAACCTTATTGCGCCCATTATTTCAGGACACACTTTCCGGCTGTCTTTAGGGACGCTTACCCCTTCGGGGGATTGAAACGATCACCGGCTCCCCCAAGTCCATCAAGTCCATGTCTTTAGGGACGCTTACCCCTTCGGGGGATTGAAACGACGATGGGCGTATTACCAATTGCCATGATTACAATTTGGTCTTTAGGGACGCTTACCCCTTCGGGGGATTGAAACGAGTCAGATGATACGATTACGGGCTGATTCCCGTAATGTCTTTAGGGACGCTTACCCCTTCGGGGGATTGAAACCATACAGATCACGGCGTACATTTTTCAGTTCCTTGTCTTTAGGGACGCTTACCCCTTCGGGGGATTGAAACGGTATACCGAAATACGATGACCGTCCAATATCTGAACCGTCTTTAGGGACGCTTACCCCTTCGGGGGATTGAAACCCATCATCGACCATCATTGCGTCCCACTTGTCACTCGTCTTTAGGGACGCTTACCCCTTCGGGGGATTGAAACCAATGGGCTGCCAGTAACCGTCCTCATACACTTCCACCGTAAGTCTTTAGGGACGCTTACCCCTTCGGGGGATTGAAACCCGAGACGTAAATGCCGGTAATGCTCATTTCCCGCGGTGGTCTTTAGGGACGCTTACCCCTTCGGGGGATTGAAACCAATTATCACAACAATAAAACGTTTCATTGCTAACTCGTCTTTAGGGACGCTTACCCCTTCGGGGGATTGAAACCCAGGTAACCGAACCTTGTGTCATTACTAACACGACTGGTCTTTAGGGACGCTTACCCCTTCGGGGGATTGAAACCCCATGTCCTCTCGGCAACCTTCAGTAAGTGGGATGTCTTTAGGGACGCTTACCCCTTCGGGGGATTGAAACCCGAACTATACGTTCTTTACTACCCACTTCCGGACTGGTCTTTAGGGACGCTTACCCCTTCGGGGGATTGAAACTATGTAGCTTTACCTGTGTCACAGGCGATTTGGATAAGTCTTTAGGGACGCTTACCCCTTCAGGGGATTGAAACCGAATATCGGACGGACATCATAATTCGGTTTCCCAGTCTTTAGGGACGCTTACCCCTTCGGGGGATTGAAACAAATCGCAGCATCGCTGCTAGATAATGGTATTTGCAGGTCTTTAGGGACGCTTACCCCTTCGGGGGATTGAAACTTAAACAGTAGCTCTCTATCATTAGCTCAATAAACTGAGTCTTTAGGGACGCTTACCCCTTCGGGGGATTGAAACGATAGCACAGGACTCTCGGCGATGTAGCCATTAGAGAGTCTTTAGGGACGCTTACCCCTTCGGGGGATTGAAACTCAATAATACTTACTGTCTGGCTCATGCTTGATTTCCTGTCTTTAGGGACGCTTACCCCTTCGGGGGATTGAAACCTTTGCTCACCATCTTATCTAGGTACGACATCAGGTCTTTAGGGACGCTTACCCCTTCGGGGGATTGAAACTTTGTAAACTCAAGCTTGAAGGATCTTCCAATCATGAAAGTCTTTAGGGACGCTTACCCCTTCGGGGGATTGAAACCTAAAGCGTTTTCTGCCAGCCACTTTCAAATCTCCTTTGTCTTTAGGGACGCTTACCCCTTCGGGGGATTGAAACCCGGCAGTTGCCAGAAGATGACGGTCAAGCAGCCCTCAGTCTTTAGGGACGCTTACCCCTTCGGGGGATTGAAACTTTGTGGGCTCCCGGCGATGGTCCCTCTGCCACCCCAGTCTTTAGGGACGCTTACCCCTTCGGGGGATTGAAACCTTCTTGAGTCAAAATTTCATCCTCTTACTCTTGGGAGTCTTTAGGGACGCTTACCCCTTCGGGGGATTGAAACCTACGTGATTCTGCTTTGATCAGTTAGCGAACGGTCGGGTCTTTAGGGACGCTTACCCCTTCGGGGGATTGAAACTCAAAGCCAATTGGGCTTCAACCATGGTCGTACCTTCAGTCTTTAGGGACGCTTACCCCTTCGGGGGATTGAAACAAAGAATGCCGACACCATTCTACAGCCATCATCACCGGTCTTTAGGGACGCTTACCCCTTCGGGGGATTGAAACCTTGAAAAATCATGGTTTTCGAATTTCATCCACATGCCCGTCTTTAGGGACGCTTACCCCTTCGGGGGATTGAAACCCTTCCAGCAAGAGTGTGATAGACACACTCAAAAAACGTCTTTAGGGACGCTTACCCCTTCGGGGGATTGAAATTATTACTTAGCCTTTATAATGACCATTTCTTGCATTTCTGATTTTCACCCTTATACTTCTAAATTAATGGCTTGATATTGAATCTACTTAATTTGCGTACACAATTGATCTAGTCTTTTAATAACCTTTATCGAAAGTGTGAGGCTGTGGATAACTCATTAGGATTCATTGCTGACATTATTGGCATTGTTTCTGCCGTGTTTGCTCTATTCGCATGGCGGGAGGCACGCAAGATTCATCAGCAACTTAACCGTGAACAGCAACGCCAGAATAAACAGATTCAAGTCGTGCTGCGCTATGGGGCTGAAGAAATTCAATTACCTGTAGAATTGCGTCGCGCCGAAACGTCACGGGGAGAAATTCTCGGACGCCTCGGCATGATTCCTATGAAACAGCGGGGTAGTCGTTTTAGCTTGGACTTTGTCTATACCCCTGAATTCTTACGGAGACTTAATGAGATTATTCAAGGCAGCGAAGACACTGTGTTGACGATCCCATGTACACAGCAAGAGTTTGAACAGTTTGATTTAAAGGGACGCTGAGAAAAGCGAAACCAGAGTCGACGTACCCGATAGATGAGCAAGGAAGCGTCAAATATTAATTAACACGTGGGACTCAAATACAGGGGGATTCCAGTCTCCTAGGAAACGCCCAAGTTGGTCAAGTGTGAATTCTGATTAGGCGCTATATACTATGAAAACATAGCTACCCAGTAACCTTAAAAATACTGGATGCAAGCTATTTCTAGAAAAGTGTCTGCAGAGGAAATTGTCGATGTTGGATTGACAGTGGTTACCTTGAGAGGCAACCACTGCCATGAATTGGATGAGCCATGTTGGGAAAAATAGTTGATTTCTTCAAAACTCTTGTAGGTAGATTTGTACTTAGTGTTATTTATATCATTTTAGCCATTTTGTATTTTAGTTTATTTCCTGCACTGAAAGAAGTTAAACTCCTTGATGGACTAACTACAGAGTTTATAGGTATGTTGTTTATTCTTCTTGTAATTGATTATTACAGAGATCAGGAAGCCAAAAAACAATCAGAACTAAGTGAGTCAGAAGCGAAAAAACTTCAAGAACAAAGACAAGAAGAAGCATTGTTGGCTTATAAAAACAATTTAGTACGTCAGGCGCGGAGTCGGAATAACAATACGGCTCTTGATGCAATTGATCTTATCAGAGAACGGGGGTGGTTAGACGGTAGCAATCCTAGTCTGAGGCTACTGGAGGGAAAAAATCTCGCAAATACTGATTTAACAGGTGCTAACCTGAGAAACGCGCATTTACGAGGAACACAGTTTACCGGTAAAGCCAAATTAGATAAAGCCGATTTTAGCGATGCTTTATTGAGAAATGCACAGTTTATCGGCGCACAATTGAGCGAAACTATATTCATTGGTGCTGATCTTGTTGGTACTGATTTTACTCATTCATACCTGTTCTGCTGTGTTTTTCAAATAGATCAAAATACTGAGAAAAGGGAAGCTCAATTCATTATCCCAAACGCCCCAAAGATAGTTGTATTTGATAGTGCCGAACTCAGGGGTGGGTATATTGAGCAAGAGAATGGAAATCAGAAGGAAATATACATTGATTTACGTGGTCTCAGATTGAATAAGGCAAGTTTTGTAAACTCTAGACTAAGCATGATTCGTTTTGATAGAGCTAGGTTGCAAGGATGTAATTTTGCTGAAGCCTCTCTTGATAAGGTTTATTTTGATGAAACAGACCTTTCTAACGCTCAATTTGGTAACGCCGCTTTAACCTTTACCTCTTTTCGAGGCTGTACATTGAAAGAAGCGATTTTTGTAAGATACCAACCTATAGATAAGAGCAGAGAGCAACCATTCGCAGCCAAAGTAGCTGATTCCGTCTCTTTTGAACGAGCGAATTTACAGGGTGCAATCCTTGAATATGTCCGGTTTGAGAAAACAAATTTTACCCATGCCGATATGAGCTATGTTAAATGTAAGGAAACTATTTTTCGGAAGGCGAAGCTTCAAGGTTCTGATCTGACTGGTGCTGTGCTTGAAGATACAAGTTTGATTGAAATCGAAGTTGATGGTGCGACTCGTTTGCCCAATCAAGAGACCTTGCAGGATGTTTGGAACAAACATGACAAAATTGAGTATACGCCTCAAGAGACTGAGCAAAATTTCCGAGAAGAAATACTGATTTATTTTAAGGATATTGGTGTGAGAACATTCTCTGCCTCAATTTCGATTAGCAAGATAATTCAACAAGATGAAGGGAGAACAGAATATGAGAATTACCATCTTTATATAGATCGAAGTGAACAACCAACGACTGCGGGATTACTAAAATTAGGTAAAAGCGCTCTGGGTGATATTCCGATAGAAGACGAGGAATTTTGAGTCAGGATCACACATGTCCCAACTACGACTAACTGTGCAAACTATCACACCGCTACTCATGTATGGTGCAGATAACAAGGATGATCGCACCAACGATAGCATTCGAGCGGAACCGGAATTACGCGCATCAGCAATACGCGGTCTGTTACGCTATTGGTTACGTGCGGTGCTAGGTGGACACATCACTTCTGTCAGCGAGGTGTACGCGCAAGAAAGCGCTATCCTCGGCAGTACAGCGATAGGCTCGAGAGTGAATGTGCGTGTTCAACAAGGGCGTTCAATGCAAACGGCAAAAAGTCAAACTGTGCTTCCGCGTCAAACAAAAGGCTATTCGCTGTCACATACTGGCTTTATTCCCGGTAGTGATTTCCGCATTACGATGTCCACACATCCGTTGGATAAAAGCGGTGTATTGGCTGCTGACAGCGACCTGTTGAAAGCTGTATTTCTCATGGTACATTTTGGCGGATTAGGACGGCGCTCACGGCGGGGCAGCGGCAATCTGCGTATGCTGCATACCAATGGCTATGAAGGCGAACCACAACTTGCTATCCTGCCTGAAAATCGAGATGAGCTGGCACTATATCTTGCAAAGGTTAGTAATTATGTTAGTCCGCAAAGCTATAACGTCGGACGCAGACCAGACTTTCCAATATTTGCATCGGATACGGCGGTTGTACTGCTAGGCAGGCAAACACACGTCACCTATGGAGATGCATTTAACGAACTCTGGACCGTGTCCGGTCCCTATCATCATGAAGGCGGCATCTTTGGGGATGTACGTCCGCGCCGCGCATCTGCGATTCACATGCGTGTAGCAGCATCACGCGCCGGTTATGTGGCACAGCAGACTATTCTTTACACGGGTAACGGTCAGTGGGGCAAAATGCGAGATTATATCCAGCAGTGCTTGACACAGGGATTTGATGCTGTTTATGGCACATGGGGACATTGGTAATGAGCGCGATGATTGTACTCACGATTGGACCAGTACAGAGCTACATCAGTCAGGCACGACGCACACAGGATTTGTGGCAAGGCAGTCGCATCCTATCCTATCTTGCCAGTGCAGGAGTGTACTTTGCACTGCATCAACAAGCTAAAGGGTTGGCAGAGGTTATTTATCCGTCAATTGAGCCTCCCCTTACTGATAACATCCCTAATCGGATGGTTGTGCGCTGGTTAGGCGATGAAAATGGCGCAAAACTGTGTGCAAAGGAGATGGAAAAGGCAATACGGGATGCGTGGCGGTCTTTATCCGCGAACACGATGCGTTACTTCACTAAGAGTTTAGAACCGAATGAACTCGAAAGTGTCCTGCGTATCTGGCAAGGACAAGAAGACACTTGGCTAGAATGTTACTGGATTGTGTCACCAGAAACGAGTGCGTTATACAGCGAAAATATGCGGAATGCCAACGACGCAATAGGCGCGAGGAAACTTTTACGTAACTTCCCACAAATTGATGAGGGTGGGCGCAAGTGCAGTATCACAGGTGAGCATGAAGCGCTCCATGTTACGGGGGATTATGTAGGGTTCTGGAATGATCGTAAAGCTGAACAATGCAATCTCGCTCTGCTTGGCAACCATGAGCGCCTGAGCGCAATCAGCGTGATCAAACGTTTCGCCCATGAGGAAGCGGCGGATAACAGTGAACTACAATTCCCCAATCGTTTTCCGTCAACCAGCAGCATTGCTTCTGCACCTTTCCGCTATGGTGTTTTGCAAGCATTAGATCGTCACGATATAGACACAACCAAGCTGCGGCAAAAGTTAAAAGAATTTATTCAAGTGCTGCTCAAGCTTTTCAACAAGTCTGCATACTTGTTCTTCAAACGGGATGGGCAATACAATCCCGAGTATTTTGGATTGATTGGGAAGGTAATTTCAAAACCCACGCTCGAAGATGAACTTGTGCAGCAGTTCCGAAGCATTGATGGTGATTTTTTGTTTGAGGATACCCTCATCAGCAAAACAATTGAGGAATACAGTGGGGAAAAACCTACTCGTCAACAAATGAGTGGTGTTCAGCAGGCGCTTTCAGAGCTTTTAAAGGCAGTCGATGCCTTAAATATTTCCCGTCCACAACCCTATTTCGTTATCTTATCCATGGATGGCGACCATATGGGCAAGACACTAGGGGGGCTGGATAAGGGACAGCATAAACTGTTCAGCGAGAGACTTGCGAATTTTGCAAGACACGATGTCACACGCATTGTCGAGGAGGAGCATTTAGGACGTGTGGTTTATGCAGGTGGGGATGATGTGTTAGCCCTGCTGCCTGTCCAAGATGCGCTACAAGTTGCTGAAAAGTTGCGTTCTGAATTTGAGAAAGTAGTCGCAGCAATCGGTATCAAAAATCATAAGGGAAATCCAGTTACCGCCAGCACAGGGTTAGCTTATGTCCATCACACGCATAATCTGCAAGCTGCAGTACGTGCTGCAAATGACGCTCAGAAGATTGCTAAAAACAACTATGGACGTAAGGCGCTCGGCGTTGAATTTCTACGCCGTTCTGGTGAACCGCGTTCAATGGGGCAGAAGTGGCAAATCAATGACACTACTCTGTTCATTCAGGTTGACGCCTTGACAAAAGCCTTTGCTGATGGACTATCACGTAATCTGCCATATGACTTAACGCAAATTGCCTACAGTATGACAGATATAAACGTGCCTTATGCTGCGCGTGTGGGGGAATTACGACGTATTCTCAAACGCCGATTGAATGAAGCAAAAAAAGACTCAATAGACCCACTATCAAAGTCTATTTGGCAGCTAATCAATGAACCAGAAGAAGCACTTATTCACGAGCTTCTAGAGAAGGCGAAAGGCGAAAGAGAGTATTTTGTCCAATATCTTCATAACTTAGAAGGTAAAGCTGAAGGTGAATTCATTTTATTGATACACGCCTTGCTAAGGGTAGAGGATGATAGAGTTGACAAGTATTATGGAAAAATACTTTCGCTAATTGTCGAATACTTAAGACAACGCTGGCAAAATGCTCAATGCTGGCTGGAACTAGCACGGTTTATCACGCAGACTACCGAGGCGGAAGGAAATTAGAAGGTGACATGGATTGAAATTCAACCACAGGATGTCTGGCTGTTCCGTGATGGGAAACCTTTCTCTGCAGGAGAGGATCACAGCGCTCAAAGTATATTCCCGCCCACACCGCTGACTGTGCAAGGGGCGTTGCGTCAAAAAATCTCCCTGAGTTTGGGCGTTAATTTAGGGCAATACAAAAATGCCAGTAACGGGAAATCTTCGTCAAAAGAGGCAGAAAAAGCAGTTGCCTACATTGGTAAACATGGCGAACTGTCGGATGTTGGTAAGTTTAGTATGCGCGGACCTTTTGTCAGCCTGCGAACAAATGCCGATATTGTTCCCCTATTCCCTACGCCGGCAGATTTACTAAAACATGAGAAATCACATGAATTTCGCGTTTCTAAGCCCGATAAAACTGGGTCGAGTGACTTGAATGGTGGGTTTCAGTTTCCAGAAATGATTGAAGATTATGAGAACCTGCCCGGTTATTGGATGACTGCTGATATTTTTGAGAAGTATCTAGCCAACACCCCACCGAACAGTTCAGCATTTAATGAAGATAACGAATATGAAGATGCTCTCACCGCTTATCAAGAGGGCAAGCGTATCTGGCATAACAAACTCGTTTATCAGAGTGATAACCGCTTTGGCGTATCAACAGATGCGTTAACCAGTTTCCGTGAAGAAGGGCAGCTCTATCAAGTGCAGTTTGTCCGTCCACAGCCGAGCATAGGCTTGTTAGTTTCCGTCAGCGATGACATTCCAACGCACCTACTGTCAGGCACGATGACTATCGGCGGGGAACAGCGTCATGCGAATGCGACACTTGTTAAAAACGTCGCTATGCCTTCTCCACCTGAATCGGGTTCAGGGAACTTCAAAGCAATCTTGCTGACTCCAGCCTATTTTGACGATGGTTGGCAGCCTAAAAATGGTGACTGGTCAACTGTTTTCGGGTACTCAGTGACTCTCAAAAGTGCGGTCTTGTATCGTCCGATGAAAATTGGCGGTTGGAATAGTGAGAGAGGCAATGCGCGTACAATGCATAATTACGTTGCACCGGGCAGTGTCTATTATTTTGAGACACAAGCGCCGTTTTCACTGCCAAAAACACTCACGCAAAACCCTGAAGGCATTAACGCTCAATCCCTAGGTTTCGGGCAATACACTATTGGTGCATGGTAATCATTGAATTCAGAATAGGATCAATCATGGATGTGAAAAAACATATTCTCTATCTTTATGCAGAGACCCCGATGCATGTGGGTAACGGGGTAGGCTTAGGCACGGTGGATATGCCCATTCAACGCGAAAAACACACTGGCTATCCCAGCATTCAGGCATCGGGTGTGAAAGGTGCTTTACGTGATACAGCCGAGTTGTCATTTGGGCGTGAGAGTCAACAGGTTAAAAGCATTTTCGGTGGTGCAAGTGGGGGTAAAGGCGAAGATTTCGCGGGAGCAATGTCGCCGAGTGATGCACGGATTCTGTTGTTTCCGGTACGAGCGTTGAATGGCGTATTCGTGTGGATTACATCACCTACGGTGTTAGCGCGGTTTAAGCAGGAAACTGGATTTAAAGAGATACCTGTTGCTCCCGAAATCAATAAAGATGACTCCGCACAGGTATCCAGTAATAATCTGATTATTGGTGGTCAAATCATATTGGAAGAATACACTTATGGGGCTAAAGAAACCAATATAGCCAAAGAGTGGTCAAACTATCTCGCAAAAAGTGTATTTCCCGACACCAACAATTACTGGCATAAACGTATGCAATCGCATCTGGTTATCTTGCCGGACAATGAATTCCGCGATTTTGTACGTTACAGCACTGAAATTATAACCCGAATCCACATTGACGATGTGAAGAAAACGGTCAAAAAGGGACAGCTATTCACACAAGAACTGCTCCCTGCGGACAGCCTACTATATTCATTCGTGCACGTCACCAACAGTCGAGATGGGCAGATCAACGCACAGGATGTTGTCAGTAAATTGCAAGACGCTGTCGGTAATCGACTGCAAATTGGCGGGGATGAAACAGTCGGACGTGGGCGTGTACGCTTGAACTGGCAGGAAGTGGAATAATGGCATCCAGACGACAGACTTTAGAACAAGAGCGTGCGGCTTCCGCATGGCGGGACATCGAAACAGTCAAAAGCGACCAACAACAGAAAAAATACGGTACATTGGCACGTAAGCTTCCCGCCATGATTCAGATGAACGGTTTAGGTACAGTGCTGGCTTTTCTCCTAGCAAAAGGTAAAAGCAAGGCGGATGATGGTCATATCTTGATATTTAACCACCTGTCAGCATGGATATTATCAAAAATTGAACCTACTGGCAATCATAAGGATTTGATGATATTGGTACGCAGCGTTGAAATGGATGCTTACCGTCGGGCGACCACCGAAGCGATTGAATATGGTATCTGGTTGAAACGCTATGTAGAAGCAAAAGATTGGGGTAGTACTGAAGGAGATGATGCTTAATGACAAATCAGGCACTGCCCCAGAAATCACGACAGATGGCAGAAAAGCACCTGGATCGTTGTCAGAACTTGGGGCTGATTCTGGATAAGTTTGCCCCTTGGGGAGAGGATGGGCATGGTAATTGGGATCTAACCATGCGCGGCACCGTTCGACGGCGTGGGCAGAATGAGGTCCAAACTCTGACGGGTGGTGAGGCGAAAGGTTTATGGCTTAACACGAGTCGTAAGGCAATTAAGGACGAGAGTAAATCGTTATTTGAAGTCGAACGCACGAATACGGATTTAATGCGGGCGAATCAAGAACGCTGGGTAGATAGGGTGCGAGACAGTAGTGGTATTGCTTTTACCATGACTGCGATTGAGCGATTGGTCGCAGGGTTGGGCGCATCCCATGTTCTTGAAACTGCACTTACGTTAGATCGCAACACGGGTTTACCTTACCTTCCCGGCAGCAGCGTGAAGGGTTTGGCACGGGCATGGGGTTTGGTCGAGATTGCTTCAAAGTTAGGGATATCGCTGGATGATGAGATTGAGGAAAAGCCAAAGGATGAAAACGACAAAATATTTGTCCTGAATGAAGTTGCAGAAATGCTCATTTCTGAACCAACTGAAACATTATTCCAATCGCTACAAAAGCTGCGTTCTGTTTCCGAAGATGCTGAAGCCTATGTACAGTGGTTCCGCTTCATTTTTGGCTGGCAAGGCGAGGCGGGGGCAGTTTGTTTCGTAGATGCAATCTATGCTGGTGAGGCGTCACCAAAATATGCGGCTGATGTGATGACTCCCCATTATGTTAATTACTATACAGAAAATGGCGGTAAGCCACCTGCTGAGGATGACAATCCGAATCCGGTTTCGTTCATCACAGTCGATAAGGAGAATATATTTGCATTTGGGCTTATCCCACGCTGCGCCGCTTTTGTCACTTTTGAGGGGGAAGATCGAGAATTAAAGCTCACAACAGCGCTCGATGTCGCTGCCGATTGGTTGGTGAGAGGGCTTTCGCAGATGGGTGTAGGCAGTAAAACGACTGCGGGTTATGGTTTCTTCAGTCGTAAGTCGTTTAAGTCTATCATTAGTCGCTAGGAGAAAAATTATGAGCCATATTTTCATAAGCTACAGCCGTGCAGATAAAACCTGTGCCTACAAAATTCAAAGGCAGTTAGAGGCACAGGGATTTAAAACTTGGATTGATAAGAATGACATCCCTGCTGGCGCTCGTTTCCCAATGGAAATTTTGCAGGCAATTCGTGGGGCGGCGGCTGTTCTCATATTGTGGTCACAGAACGCAGCACAATCTCATTTTGTAAACCAAGAGCTTGAGGAAGCACTTAACCAAAAAATGATCCGTTCTATTCCGGTTATTCCGGTCTGGTTGGATGGACATCTACTACATCCACAGTTAGAGAGCCTGAACGCTATCTCGCTTACTGATTGTAACGATGAGATGATTGATATACTCATCAATAAGATACCGGAAGCTGTAAAGCAGACCTTATGTCGTCAGTTTCATACTATTGATCCAAACAAAAAGCTCAAGGATCAATATCATACGCTACTACAAAGTGGATTAGTCAGTATGCCCTATTTAAGTTCATGGTTTTGCAGTGCTGCACTCATTGGAGAGCCAGATGTTATTCTCATTGATCATCTCAACAACAAAAAGCAGAAGCCGGTGATCTGTGTCATACCGCAGTTTTTAGGTGATACGACTGACAGCACTATTGAACAAGTTTACAACTCGGTTCGGGAGTCTTTGATCGATCAAGCTTTCTTGTGCCTACATGTCACACCCAACAGAGTGGGTCCCATCGTGCTCGATATCCATGAGCGTGGGCAAACATTAGACATCGTGAAGACCCTTTATGAAGCAACCTACACGCTGGTGAAACATAATCGCAACTTAGCTACCGTAAAAAGTTTCACGCCCATGATGGTTGCTATAGCTGCCTGTGTAGGGTATATATTTGATAATTTCTGGCACATTCAGCAATATCACTTTGATCGGGCTAGCGAACGCTATTATCTGCTTTTCGATAGCAAAGACTTATAACCCCAGTAAGAAGCATCTATGCTTTAGCGCTTGACTGTGCTTGCTCTGTTCAATCGCGTAGCTCTGGATTCGCATAAAAAATGGAGCGAAGGGTAGCAGCACCGTGTAAGGCACATCAAACGGAAACCGTTGACAATTCAAAACGTTCTTTCGCGCACGGTCACATGGACTACAAACACGCAAGTCTCAGAAAAATGATGAAAGACGTGCAGCGAGTCCTACGGATATTGCCCGATTGATCAATCGCCAATTCTCAACGGTTCATATGGGAAGTACCATTTCTCGTTTGTCAATTATCCCTTTTTACTCAATTGCGCCATGCCCATGCCATTGGTCGTTTTGCGACCCACACCGCTGTAATAAGCGAAGTCTGCCAGCAAATTGACCGTGCGGGCGAACCATAATCCCTCACGGCGCAGCGCTACTTCCAGCGCGGGTTCGCGTTTCTGCAAAAACGCGCTTTTTGGCAGCACTTCAAAGGTGACTTCGCCTGTAAAGCCCAATTCCGTAACGCCTTTCTTGCCCTTGTAGAGCGCGGTTTCCGTTCGGTAGCCGCTGATCACGACGTGATGCATCAAGAACACCATCAGTTGATCCTGCGGCAGATCACGTAAGCGATGAGATGTGAAGGCGATCCAGCGGTTAAGCAAACTTCCAAATACGAGTTCAGGG
>Ga0163154_10007179_pt1 | contig 13374 bp, 11 predicted proteins | sample OliLakLV19MP9P1_FD_148649 | JGI IMG/M metagenome (GOLD analysis project Ga0163154, IMG submission 148649) | Freshwater microbial mat bacterial communities from Lake Vanda, McMurdo Dry Valleys, Antarctica - Oligotrophic Lake LV.19.MP9.P1 | ecosystem: Environmental > Aquatic > Freshwater > Lake >... | reverse complement strand
CAGCAGATTATCTATATCCTTACCCATGATGCAGGGCGATCGCGCGGTCAAGCCGATTATTTATTTGCTAAAACTTGGGAACGCATTTATCAGGAATTAAAATTATTAAAAATTGAAACTATAAATTCTCTACAAAACTTTTTAATAGATATTACGGGTGCGGTAATTAATTCAACTGATACATCTGAGCATAGACTTGAAGATATCAATAATCGCGATCGTGTGACTCCACCTCTATTTTTATGTTATCTAAATCAAGCATTAGAAAAATTACCGCCCGATTTGCGTTTAGTTTTAATTTTATCTCAAACTTTTAATTGGAGTTCTGGACGAATTGTTGCTTATTTACAGTCTGAGGGTGATTCGCTTGGAGATGCTTTCCGTCGTCATCGTGTCAAAGATATAAATGGACTGATATCCGAGGCTAATCTAGCTCTTATTCAACTTATTCCTCAGGATATCCAAGAGATTTATCTATCCCCAAGTCCAGTTACTTCTTAAAATCACTCTTTAAAATCACTCTTTAAAATTAGTATAGAAGGCTAAACCCATGTCACATCCTCTGATTCAGTCAGCCCTTGCAGATCTCGATCTCGATTTGGAAGCAGAACTAAAAAGATATAGGTATCATTATGAAGATGTGTTACCGATTGATTTAGAAATAGTTGATCGAGATTTCGATCCATTCTCTAATTCAAGTTTTAGTTCTGGGTTAGATTCAGATCTTGAACTAGATCCTGAAGATAAAAATTTAGATCTTAATTCTGATTTAAGTCTTCCAATATTTGAGTTATCTTATCTAGATGATTTATCTAGTGGTTTATCTGCGGATTTATCAGAAGACTTAGAAAATAATTTAGAAGAAGAATTTTGCGATCGCTTAATGCCGAGAGAATCAGACAAGTTTACTGAGGATTTTACAGAAGAATTTATTGAGAATACTTCAGAAACAGCTTTAAACCAAAATCCTAAAGAACTAAATCCTAACCTTTTGAGTCCTTTGGGCATTATTGCGATGATTTTATTACTGGTTTCTAGCGCAGCAGTTGGTTATCTTTTAGTCGATCCTTCAGGACTGAATAGACTGATCGAACAGGAGGATTCTAACAAGTCTACCAGTTCATTGCCCAATAGCTTACCCGTTAGTTTAATGGAACGGTTAGAGTTATTTCAAAAGACTTCTAATAAAGTAGAACCAGTTCCTTTTGTTGATTTTTCTGTAAATAAACCTGCTAAAGATTTCAGTAAATCGCCAATCCTAAATCTTCCTACTTTGATTCCTCCGATTGGGATCGGTCGTTCCTTTGAACCTCCAGTTCCGCCAATTTCTCCAATCACAGTCGAGCCTGAAAATAGAATTAAATTAGCACCAGTTCCCGATCGCTTAGTAAATAATCCTACGATTAATGCGCAAAAGCTGACTAAATCTCAAATTAGATCTCAAAAGGTACTTCAATTAGATAAAAATCCGAACTTGCAATCAGAGCGAACTTTACCAAATCAAGAAATTATTCCTCAATCTAAACCAGTGCGATCGCAGGTATCTAAAGAACAAAATCTAAATCCAGCAAAACCTTTGGCAAAAACTCTAATTAGTCCTAGCATTATCGAAAATAAACCTGTGGTAGAACCTGTTAATCCAAAACCAAATACTGAAACTGCGGTCATTGAACCCAAGCCTGAAGTAGTTCAGGAGTTTAATTAAGCGAGTTTTCTAAAGGCTACTTTGCATACTATGAGGGAATACCATGAGGACAGACGATCGCTCTTAATTAGCTTTTAATTACCAGATCGTAAATAGGTTGATTAGTGGTACAAAGTAAATGACATTCATATAAATCGGGCTCTTGCACGCCAACAGAGGCGATCGCAGGTTTATCGGGAAATGGAATTAGGCGATCGAATAAAACGGAATTGTTACTATCATCAAAATCAAATTGCAGTAAATATACAGCAGGACCGGCATTCAAATAATCCAGCAATCGAAACCCCAAACGATAGAGAGGTTGTCTGAGATGATCTTTGAGATGATAGGGCTGATGATACTTGTCTGGATTACTTGCCAATTTGGTAATTACTTCAGCATAAATAACACCTCTAGCTGTGCAGACTATGGGTAGCCAAAAATTACCCTGATTAGTCGAACCAAAACCAAATTCTTGATTAACCCAGTTTCTCAGGGCTGTAAGGTCAGAACAGGTTGCAATAATATCTTTAGCTGCTTTCATTACTAACTATTCGTCACCAAAGGTAGGTAAAGATAAACCTGCTGTTTGAATTTCTGGGACTTCAATCCGTTGGGGCGGGATCGCATGGGATAGACGATGACTCAGGTTTTGGACTTCGGAATTTAGCTGAGTATTTTGTTTTTGTAACTCTTCCACTTTGGATTTAACTGGCTCCATCCGTTCCGAAAACTTGGTGCTGTAAACTGTGGGCAGGTTATCAATTTTTTGTTGCAGACTTTGAGCATTGGCATTTACTTCGGCAAGAGTATTTTGGAGTTCGCTTAGTTGTTGTTCGCGTTCTTTAAGTAAAAGTTGGTGTAGGATTAGCTGCTCTTCGGCATTTAGCAGTTTATTAGTTAGCGATCGCATTTCTTGCTCGTGTTGTTCTGATAAAGCTTGGTTTGGCAAAAAGGCAACATTTCCTTTTACTAATCTCAAAACTTCTTCGGAAAGCTGCTGTACTAGAAGATCTCGTTGCTGTAATTCTTGCTGAAGTCGGATATTTTCATCTCGTAAGGTTTCCATTTGATTGACTTTAACTCTCTTTAGGACTCATTTCTAGACTTAGTTTTTGGGCTTGTTTCTAGTTTTTTGCGCTTTTGTTGGCTTTTTAAAGTGTAAGTATTTTGCTGTGATAGTTTAGCATTTAGTAGAGCGATCGCACGCAATATCTATCATGTGGGAAAGGTGTAAAGCAAGATTGGTGATGTATTCTTAGAAACGTTTAACCAAAATCACCCAGTAATATACTCTTTATCTAACTTTATTCAATCATTTTGTTTAAACACTTTATTTAAGTTGAGATGACCAGACCTTCCGAAAGCTTCACCAAACACCAAATTCAGCAAGATATTATTAGTTGTCGCCAGCGTACCTTATCTCTATTTCGACATTTAGACTATGAGATCGATTATAAAACTTTCTCGGCTCAGGCACATCCAGAGTTTAGCCCAGCAGGTTGGCATTTAGGGCATATTGCTTACAGTTGGGATCATTGGATCTTGGTCAAATGTGCTGGATTAACTCCGACTGAGCCTAAATATACAAGGTTGTTTGCAGTAGATGGACTAGCTAAAGCCGATCGGGTAAGACTGCCTAACCTAGCTGATGTTTGTGACTATGTAAATTTAGTTGGCGATCGCCTGTTAACTTACCTGCAATCAAGCTCAACATTCAGGGAAGAAGTAAAACTGTGGCGATGGTTAATTCAACATGAAAGTCAACATGCTGAGACTGCCATGATTGTTTTGCAATTACTTGATAAATGCCATCAAAAACCTCATTCCTCCCTGTCTTACAATCTCAAATCTGAATTAATTACAATTCCTTCAGGATATTTTGAACAAGGAAACAACTCAATTGACGCAATGGATAATGAAAGCTCTGCCCAATCGGTTTATGTAGATAGTTTTTCCATTTCTAATCGTCCCGTCAGCCAAAGCCAGTATCAAAGCTTTATAAATGCAGGTGGCTACAGTTCTAAACAATGGTGGAGTTCCGCAGGATGGGAGTGGCTGCATCATCAAAAAAGTTCAGAGCCTTTAATTTTAACTCCTTTGCATAATCGGATCTTTGACGATCCTGCCAATAGTCCAGTATGTGGAATTAATTGGTACGAAGCTGATGCCTATGCGCGATTTGCTGGCATGAGATTACCCTCAGAATCAGAGTGGGAAAAGGCTGCTAATTATCTTGGCGATCGCATGATGGGAAGAGTTTGGGAATGGACATCAACCTTATTTCATCCCTATCCTAACTATTTACCGTTTCCCTATTCAGGCTATTCCAGTACTTATTTCGATCGACAGCACTATGTCTTAAAAGGAGGAAGTTGGGCAAGTAGTTCGTATACTTTGCGATCGCCATTTCGGAATTGGTATCAACCTCACGTTCGTCAGATATTTGCGGGTTTACGCTGTGTAAAGCTAGCTATAAGTTAAATCTAAAATTTACCTAAAAAATAAGAGCTTAGTTCTGAAACTAAACCCCTAACTGAGATCGAATTAAACCTCAGATTTGCTAACTCCTGATATTTCTAAGGATGAGAATTAGAACTTCTTGATTTTACATACTCTTGCTCAAAGCTAGTTTCGAGAGTTTTAATAGTTTGAGGGCTGATGTCTGGTTGGGGAAAGAAGCGATCTACGATCAATCGATCCAAAGAAAACTGTCCCGCGCCATTAACTGCAAAAAATGCAAAGCTTACACAGTACAAGACTGTCAACTCAATCGAGGGAATAGAGAAACCTGAGACGTGAATGTGATGGTAAATTGCTACCAACATCGTAGACGTTAAACCAAAAGCAGCAAATCGAGTGAATAAGCCAAGAACTAATAGAGGGGAGCCGATTAGTTCGGTTAAAGCGGCAACATAGCTGAAAAAGATCGGAAAAGGTAAACCAATCTCAACCACGTAAGACTCAGCAAAACCAGAAATATCACTAATTTTATCCAAGCCGTTGTGCATCATTACCACGCCTACTACAACTCTAAATAGGGTTAAAGCAGCTTGAGTGAGGACTTTAGGTGCATTTTCAGAACGTAACAGTGATACTCCCAACGAGCCTGCTACTCTAACAGTGTTATTCATAAATATTTTTAAAGTTATGTAGATTTATCTTTACTTATCGCAACTATTCGTTGTTTTAGTACATTTATCTTAACATAATTTTAAAAAGTAGAGTTCAAAATGGGGCATTGCTGGCAAAATTAATCTCAATTTTCTTTATTTATCGGTAGGGCAACTCAATCTAGCCAAGTGCCGAAATCCCGAAAGGGGAAAACCAGAAACTCTAAGAAGTGATTTTTAGAAGCTCTGCACCTTTAGGTCGGGGTCATGTCACAATTACAAAAGCTATTAAACCCAGAGCTTTATGGTCACTATTCCTGTAACCCAACGACTATTGACGGCTGAAGAGCTAACCCACTCCGACGACACCCCCGTGGATAACGAACTGCAAAATGATATACCTAATATGCTGCTTAACCTCTTACGATCGCTTTGGGCAGAGCGTTCCGATTGGTTTTGGGGCGTGGATATGGGAATCTATTACGAACCTAATATTGAAAATCCAGATCGATCTAAAGTAATTATTCCCGATGGTTTTCTGGCGATCGGTGTTCCTAGATATACAACCGAAGGCGGTCGCCTCAGCTACTTACTTTGGCAAGAGCAGAACATTATGCCAATTTTAGCTTTAGAAGTAGTTTCGCAAAAATACAACAGTGAATATGAAGATAAATTAGTTATTTACGAAGAGTTAGGGATTTTTTACTATGTGATCTACAATCCCTTAGCACAGAAAATCGCCAGACATAAAAATCGCCAGCCCATAGAAGTCTATAAACTCGTGAATGGCAAATATGAGCTTCAAAGGGGAAATCCAGTGTGGATGCCAGAAATTAATTTAGGAATTGGTTGTGAGTGGCAGAATCAGGCAAAGTGGTCAAGGGAATGGGTATTTTGGTATGACCAAAGTGGAAAGCGATATTTAACCGAAGGCGAGAAACTGGTGGCTGCGGAAATGGCAAATTTGCAAATGTTTCAAGCTAAGGAACAGGAACGTCAGGCTAAAGAAAAATTAGCCACATATCTCAGATCCTTGGGCATTAACCCCGATGACATTACTTAATTGGCTTACTCTTTTTTACAACTCTATGTCCCAACCAAAACACACTTAAGATCTCTAAACCAAAGCAGGATTAAACGCAAATGGCACAGCCACAGGACTAAGAACTTGAATGCGCTTTTTTGACTAGCATCAGACATATAGATATTGCCAGTGCTATCTAAAGCCATACTTGTTGGATTATTAAAGGGAGAATACAAATGATTAACTTTTAACAATTAAACTTGAGCTTAAGTTGCTAAATATTCCAAACTGTTAAAACTGCTTTCTAGCAAAGATCAGAATGGCGATCGCAAGTACCAACAACGCATAACTCAAAATATAAACGCCATTAGTAAATAAATCGACTAGGGTAGGTAATATTCCATAGACAGCTTCATTTTTAAGATTGGCACGGGAAAGATCGGGCAAAATTAAGTAAATTATCCGCGTTAGAGCTTGCAAACTTTCACTTTTAGAAATTTCACCTAGAGCTAGTAAATCTTTACTAAAATTACCCATCAAATAAGTGGAAAAAGTCAATAATGCTGCCACCAACGAGCTAGTAAAAGTGCCAAACAGAATGGCGATCGCCCCTAAAAGCATTAATTGCCAAAATATGTAGAAATTAGCAACTAAAATTGTCGCGACAGGAATTGAAATCTTGGTAAAAGTCATGACGATAATCAAAATCGCTGACATGATTCCCACCAGCACTGCCAAAACTGAAGTAACTCCCAAGTGTTTGCCTAAAATAAAGTCTGCCCGACTCATGGGCTTGGCAACTAGAACAAATATGGTGCGCTTCTCGATTTCTTTATTTACTAAGGCAGTTCCGACAAATACCGCCACAATTAAGCCTACTATTTCGATCGCAGCCATGCCCACATCGAGAATGATCTTTTTTTCACCACCGGCAGAAAGCTGGGGTAAAAGGTTAACGGCAGCAACTAAGATTAAAGTAAATAATAAAGTCAGGTATAAAACCTGTTCGCGTAAAGTTTCACGAAAAACATTAAATGCAATCGCGCTAATTCGACCTAAATTCATATTTCAGTGCAATTTGTAGTTTACTTAAGATAGATTTTAAGCATTTAGCTGTACCAATTTTTTAAATCCTTGAAAGGTATTTTTATGATGATGGGGATAAACCAAGCCGATCTACAAGTAAATCCACAGGTAAATCCGCATCCAGAGGAGGAGATCGCCATCGATCTTACTGATAATATGACTGGAAATAATGAACAAGATCGAAATAATCTGAAAAGTAGGTTATTTGGTAGATTGCTTGTGGGTATAACTTTCCCTTTGATTATAATTAATGGCTGGCTGGGGTTAGAACTTTTTCGATTTTTTAAACCCATTTTTAGTATTTTAATTGCGGCGGCGATTTTGGCGTTTTTGTTGAATTATGCTGTAGAGTTAGCGATCTCTACGATCAAATTACCCCGTGGCACAGCCGTTTTAGGTGTGTTTTTACTAGCGGTTTCAGTCTTAGCAGCCGTGGCTGTGGTATTAGTGCCGATCGCTTTAACGCAGCTTAATGAATTAGTTAAAGGCTTACCAAGTTTAATTGACTCGGGAAATCAGCAATTAATTGCCCTCCAGCTTTGGTATCAAGAGCAAAATATCGATGTTAATATTCGCGGAATTGCCATTCAGCTAACGGAAAGACTTACAGGACAACTTCAGTCACTGACGGGAAAAGTTTTAGGGTTTGCTTTAGATACGGTAGGCAGCGCTGTCAACCTTTTATTAATCTTAGTCCTGACCTATTACTTACTATCCTACGGCGATCGCATTTGGAAAGGGATTTTTCAATGGTTTCCTCAAACTTGGGGCGGACAAGTGCAAAAATCTTTACGTCAGAATTTTCAGAATTACTATATCGGGCAAGCGACTTTGGCATCTTTGAGCGGAGTCTCGGTGACTTTGGCTTTTATTACGATGCAGGTGCCATTTAGTATTTTATTTGGGTTAGCGATCGGGATTATGGGCTTAATTCCCTTTGGTGGAGCTTTAACTGTAGGTATTATTTCCTTTGTCTTGGCATTGCAAAATTTTTGGTTGGGAGTAAAGGTTTTAGTTACGGTAGTTGTGATCGATCAGATTATTGCCAATGTCATTGCTCCCAGAATTTTGGGCGACCTAACTGGTTTGAATCCTGTATGGATTTTGATTTCTTTATTCATTGGTTTGCAAATTGGCGGATCGTTGGGCTTGGTAATTGCCGTACCTGTAGCAAGTTCGATTAAAACCACTGTGGATAATTTGAGAAGTTTACAAACCAGCAATATCTGACCTAACTACTGTTCATTTTTTATAGAGCTATTTACAGAAGTCTGAGAGATTTGAACAGAAGCCCGATCCAAACCAGATTTAAGCCCTACTACCAACAGAATATTAGTTACGGTTAAAAAAGACTCAGCCCCTCCATGCAGCCAATCTATATTTGCTAAAGAAGTACCATAGACAACCTGAGCATAAATTCCCGCAGGAATAGTGATCGCCACAAAGACTAAAGTGCCATAAAAACCCCACAAAGCATATTTTGGCAGTCTTCCTGATTTCGTGATAAACCACAGGAATAATAAATAGGGAAATAGAGATAAGCCAAACAATGTTTCTTTTGACATTAATAACTTTATATTTCAATATAGCTTCAATATATAGGTTTTGGCTTTACTAAATCACCCTAAATGAGTAAAGAGATGTGTCAATTGGGAGAAAAATGGATGCGGACTATAGCATACTTAATTGTCAATAGGTAGAGAAGATCTACTTAATAACTACAGACGACTAATGTATACTCATCTAAGTATCTGCCCTCTCGTATTATCGAAGAAATTGTGACTAAGGTGATTTGTGGAAAAGTTTCTACCTGCAGAGTTCTGGAAATAGCTGAATGGAGTCAAAGCTATTAGGGTAAATCGTTTTTCAGAAATCTCCTAAGAAGAGACTAAGGCTCTAAAAATAAGCTAAGTAGAAATATAGCTATGTATAGATGTGATGAGTTTGCAGCAGAAAATTAACTTATCCGAAAAACTAAAAATAGAGAACAATGCATGGAAGATCTATTTACAGGACAGCTAAGTACATGGGCAAGCCTCTACGACTGGTCGCAAACCCCTTTGGGTGCTGTTGAAAATTGGTCGTCAGACTTGAAAGCGGCGATGCAGATCTTAGTTAGCGATCTGGATCGAGCTAAAACTTCAGGAGGTAGCCGCAATCCATCGCTTTATAAGAGCCAGCAACGCTACGAAACTCTGCTTAAGTTTATGGATCGAGGATTCAGTATTGCGGAAATGATATTTGATCCTGAAGGAAGACCTGTAAACTATCGTTTTTTGGAGGCAAATAGTCTGTTTGAACAAATGACAGGACTAACAGAGGCAATGGGCAAGACTGCACTAGAGCTTATTCCCAATCTAGAGAATTTTTGGGTGGATACCTTTGGCAATATGGTATTGACTGGTGAGTCCATACAGTTTGAACATGAAGCTAAATCGTTAAATCGCTGGTATGAAGTTAATGCTTTTCCGATTGATGCCCCTCCAGAATTTAGATTTGGGGTCATATTTACAGATATTACAGCTCGCCGCAATGCGGAAATTAGTTTGAAGTTGATTCAAGAACGCTTAGAGATTTCTCTTGCCGCCGGAGAAGTGGGCGCGTGGGATTTGGATCTTGTCACCAAAAATGCTTGGCATTCAATCGAACACGATCGCATTTTTGGCTACGAGGAACTTTTACCAGAATGGAACTACGATCAATTTTTGAGCCATGTGATTGAGGAAGATCGAGCAAGGGTAGACCTAGCCTTTCAACAGGCGATCGCTAATGGTATTCCTTGGGAAATTGAATGCGAGATCAGAACTCCACAGGGAGAAGCACGCTGGATTTGGATTAAGGGTCGCACCGAATATGACGAAAATGGTCAACCGCTTAGAATGTATGGCGTAAAGCGGGATATTAGCGATCGTAACCGAGTGGAACAGAATAACAAATTCTTGGTTGAGGTTCAAAAGGATCTTAACTCCATTAAAGATATTAACCAAATGCTAAGTGTGGTGGGCGAGAAAATTCGAGCTTGGTTTGGCTTCTCGATCCTTACTTTTGGTGATGTAGATACTGCTACCAATATTGCCACCACTTTTCACAGCAGTGCGGAAGATGGTAAGTTTGTTCAAGTTACCGACTATTCTCTGATTGACTTTTTCAGCGAAGATCACCTGCAAAAACATCGTAGGGGAGAAATTGTGGCGATCGATGATGTATTTAACGATCCAGGAATTAAGGATCGAGGTGCTGCCTATGAGCGTCTTCCCATTCGCTCGATGCTAACCATTTCTTATTTGAGCGATGGAGAATGGAAATTTATAATTAGTGGTAATCGCCCTGAGACTTGCATTTGGCGTAAAGATGAACTAGATCTAATGTCTGAACTAATCCCCCGCATTTACATAGAAATTGAGCGATCGCGTTCTGAAGCTGCCTTAGCAAGTGCTAACCAACGTTTTGAAGCGGCAACGCAGGCAGTGGATGGAATTATCTTTGAATGGAGTGTGGACACTAACTTTATTTTTCGCTCCAAAGGTTTATTTAATTTAATTGGGGTTGAGGTAGAGGATGCGCCTCCCACTTCCGATTGGTGGTTTAATTTAATTCACCCTGAAGACCAGCCCAATGTCGAATCGTTTTTTACCCAAATTGAGAATGGTCAGGATCGCTACCAATCCGAATATCGAGTGCGCCATGCGGATGGTCGTTGGATTGATATGTGGGAAAGGGGCGATTTGAAACGGAATGGGGCGGGTGAAATCGTTGAGGTAATTGGCTTTACTTCTGATATTAGCGATCGCAAATTTGCCGAAACTGCCATGCGCCAAAGTGAAGAACGCTACCGCAATTTAGTCGAATTAATTCCGCAAATAGTATGGACAGCAGATCACCGAGGAACCCCGTTAGACGTTAATCAAAGATGGTTAGATTTCACAGGACTAACTACCCTAAAAGAAGCACAAAGCCAAGGATTAAGACCTTTTCTGCATCCCGATGATATGGAGGTTATGAGGGATCTCTGGGAGATGGCACAACAAGAAGGTATCCCTTTGGAAGCTGAAAGCAGAATCAGGCGAAATGATGGCATTTATCGGTGGTATTTGCACCAAGCTATTCCCATTAAAAACGATCGAGGGCAGGTAATTAAATGGTTTGGGACTTGTACCGATATCGAAACCCAAAAGCAACTAGAACAACAACACGCCACTCTGTTGCAAAAGGTTCAAGAACGTAATCAAGAACTAGACCAGTTTTGCCATATTGTTTCCCACGATCTTAAGGCTCCATTGCGCGCGATCGCCAATTTAGCTCAATGGCTAGAGGATGATATCGCCGATTTAATTCCTGCCGAAAATCAACAGCAACTGCAATTAATGCGATCGCGGGTTTACCGCATGGACTCTTTGATCACTGGGCTGCTTAACTATGCCCGCATTGCCCGCGAAGATATTCCCCTTGAATTAGTGTGCGTTGAAGCTCTGCTCTCTGAGATTTTAGATTCTTTAGCACCGCCGACAGAGTTCACGATTGAGTTATATCCACCTTTTCCCACTTTTAACACTAAGCGCATTCTGTTGCAGCAAGTTCTCGCTAACTTGATCGGCAATGGCATCAAACACCACGGTCACCCCGATGGCAAAGTTATGGTTACGGTTGAGACCTGCTCCGACTTCTATGAGTTTACAATAACCGACGATGGCAAAGGTATTGCCCCAGAGCAGCAAACTCTCATTTTTAATATTTTTGAAACCCTAGAAGGTCAAAATCATAGCGAAAGTACGGGAATTGGCTTGGCGATCGTCAAAAAAATTGTCGAAACCGAAGGGGGCGTAATTCAACTTAAATCTGAAGTTGGTCGAGGTTCAACCTTTAGTTTTACTTGGTGTAAATATAGCGATCGCTCTGAAGCAGTAAAAAGCTAATCTGGAGCAGCTTAAACTCATAATTGATGTTACGTGGAACGAAGACCGCCCTCACCCCCCAGAGAGGCGAGGGGGAGCAAAAAACAGAAAAATTCTTGGTTCCCCTCGCCTTTTGGGAGAGGGGCTAGGGGTGAGGGTCTTAGAACCTTCTACGTAACATCAGTTATTTTAGATTAATAATTTATCAACAATGCCCAGACCTTTAACTGTATTACTAATTATTCCTACAGGCATTAAAGCGGCAATTGGTGGTTATGCGGGGGATGCTTTACCAGTGGCACGGGCGATCGCGGCAGTTGCTGATACCTTAATTACCCATCCCAATGTGCTAAATGGAGCCAGTTTATTTTATCCCATGTCGAATGTTCTCTATGTGGAAGGCTATGGGCTGGATCGATTAGCGATGGGCAGTTGGGGATTAAAGCAAGTTCATTCTAATCGGATCGGTGTAATTTTAGATAAAGCCATAGAGCCAGATTTAGCATTACGTCATCATCAGGCGATCGCGGCGGCTAGAGCAACTTTAGGATTAACAATTACCGATATTATTACCACCGATCGAGATTTAGACATAGAACTGCAAGCAGGAAAGTCGGGGGCAACTTGGGGAACTATTGCTAACCCTGATAGTTTGCTCAGAGCGGCAGATAAGCTAGTTAATGATTGTAAAGTGCAGGCGATCGCCGTCATAGCCAGATTCCCAGATGATACGGATAGTGAAGCTTTACAAGATTATCGTCAAGGGCAAGGTGTAGATGCACTTGCAGGAGCCGAAGCCGTCATCAGTCATTTAATCGTTCGAGAATTTGGAATTCCTTGCGCCCATGCCCCTGCTTTATCACCATTACCCCTCGATCCTAGAGTTTGTCCTCGTGCTGCTGCTGAAGAATTAGGATATACGTTTCTGCCCTGCGTGCTAGTAGGTTTAAGCCGATCGCCCCAATTTACATCTATTCTTAACTCCTCTTCAACTTTAACTAGAGATGATATTGATGTCGTGATTATTCCCGAAAGTGCCTGTGGAGGTGCGGCAATCCTAGCTCTGAATAGTCTTAATCGTCAGACAATTTTTGTCAAGGAGAATACTACTTCTCTATCTGTTTATCCGCAGATGTTAGGGTTAAGAGGCATTACGGTAAATAACTATTTAGAAGCGATCGGAATTTTAGCTGCAATTAAGGCAGGTGTTAATCCCCAAAGTTTGAAACTCTAGGTATATCTATCGGGTATCCTAGTTCTCTTGCCTTTTCATGATTCAAAAGTTGGATATCATTCAAATGATCTATATTCAAAAGCTTGAGTTTGCTCTTAATTCTATCCCTAAGACGATCTCGTATAGGTAGTAACTATGCTTTGGCTTGAGAAGATTCAATTTTATAAACGAATATAACCTTGAGCTTGCATAAATTACTTGGGAAATCTAGACAAGTTGACGAAATCTCTTGATATAGAGCCCATTTGATATCTTATAATATAATAAAAAGCGGTAAAAAAAGTTGCCAAAGATAGAATATACAAGCAGTTTGACCGATAATGAATGGCTGATTATTGAAC
>Ga0163154_10007178_pt1 | contig 13375 bp, 6 predicted proteins | sample OliLakLV19MP9P1_FD_148649 | JGI IMG/M metagenome (GOLD analysis project Ga0163154, IMG submission 148649) | Freshwater microbial mat bacterial communities from Lake Vanda, McMurdo Dry Valleys, Antarctica - Oligotrophic Lake LV.19.MP9.P1 | ecosystem: Environmental > Aquatic > Freshwater > Lake >... | reverse complement strand
CGGTGTCGGCGATCAAATTACTCATGGCATCCAGTTAAGAATACTAGTACTCCGGATTGTTATTCGTACGGCAGCAGTTTTAAAGCATGGTGGAGATGTAAAAAGGATCATGAATGGTGTTCAAGTATAAATAGTCGGACATCGGGAAATCACGGATGTCCTGAATGTGTTAATATGAGAGCATATTCGATGATATCCATAGAATGGTTGGAAACAGTAATAAAAAGTGAAAAAATACAAATAAAACATGCATTAAACGGAGGCGAATATATAATCCCGGGGTTAAATATACGATGCGATGGTTATTGCGAACAGACTAATACAATATATGAATTTCATGGGGATTATTGGCACGGTAATCCTCATAAATATAAACCAGATGATATGAATCAACAATGTAATAAAACATTCGGTCAATTGTATAATGAAACACTTAAACGTGAAGAATTGTATCGTAGTTTACAATACAATTTAGTTGTAATGTGGGAATTTGATTATAAAAATACGAAAAAATAAAGTTGTTTTTCTGATCTTTTCGCGTATATTGTTTACGTGGAGTAACGCACGGTTTGTTCCCTTTTGAGATAATAAATTCTCGTGTAGACTCGTGATCTCAACATCACTACCTCTACAACCTCTCTCGAGGCGGGCCGGACTATACCTTAACCACTGTTGTTTAATTTTAAACAACAATAGCGATATCCATCTAGTCTCTGAACCTTTGTGATTATGTTTTGTTTTGTGAAACATAACACACTTGGCTGCGGATTGTCCATTTAGGCGCGTGGCCTTATCGTCTGCATTATAACCATAGCTTTTCGCTAACCCAGGGCTATTAACTCGGGTTTTTAACACGGTAGTGTCAAGTGGTAGCATACGTTTTAGGAGTTTCCCGCAATTTGGAAATCTGGCATTATGGGTGGATTGAGTCGTTAAACCCATAATACTAGGCGGAGTACTGTTTATCGCATTGATGCGCAGCCGCCTATTCTGTGCTAGTGTTAACACAGCGCTGCCGTCAGCCGTTATAAGTGCATGTAATACACTTTATACATTGATGTGAGATTTCTCTCACATTGTGGACTATATCTTAAGCCGGTGTCTATAGACACCAACCAACTACCATTTAGTCTCTGAACTGCGCCCTATTCTACGTTCGCAGCAGATTAGGGTTTGGCTGCGGATTGCCCATTTATAACATCACTATAGTTATTACCTCGGTGTTGCATAAGCAAACTCCATCCGTCGATATTTCTCCGACGCCACTAGTCGTTAGACCAGTTTGGTATATAGTGTTTTAGGGTGTTCCCGCAATTTGATAGTTTGGCCGTTGTTGTCTGGATATTAATATCTCGACATTAAAATCTCGACATTAAAATCTCGACATTAAACGACTAGGCAGTATGACTTCGGGTATGATTTTACGCCCGAAGACTCGTATCTTACTGTTTTCCCACATGTCATACGAGTCGACACGTGGCAGCTGCCTTTTACATCCCTGACGGTTGTTGAGATGAGCAAGAAGTTGCAGTTCTACCGTTTTGTATATAATTATACAACGCCTCGAGGGTTAGATGTCTACTCATCCTTATTCCCCAAGCACTCTCTCGAGTGGGCTTAGACTATACCTTAGAAAGCGCAGATGCGCTCCCCACAAACATCTAGTCGTTGAGGGTTCATCTTTGTGATTTACACTCGAATACTGATTTACAGATTCTAAAGACTTTCCCTGCGGATCGCCCAATTCTCTACATTTTTACCATATCCGCGGCTATTAGCTCGGTTGTTATACGTGTCAGCGTATAAGTGGTAGTAGAAATTTTAAGAGGTTTCCCGCATATTGGATGTGTTGCATTGATAGTTAGTAGAATTTTATAAACTATCAACACTAGCTTTCAATTTACCGAAAGCTGCGACTTTATTCCAAATCGCGATGGCGAGCACCAAGAGCAGTTTTACCCATTGTAGTTTTGAGTTTCGAAACTACAACTTTTCGAGTTCGGGATGTCCACAACATCTTTTTCTCGAATCACTCTTTCGAGTGGGCTTAGACTATACCTTAGAAAGCGCAGATGCGCTCCCCACAAACATCTAGTCGTTGAGGGTTCATCTCCCTAATCGCCGGTCGCAGGCTCCCCTTGATGAATTTGACCATTGGTCAAGGGGGCCCGGTCGGAGCGGAGAGATTTTCCCTGCGGATTGTCCAATCTCCTACATTTTTACCTAGCGGGGCTTGCGCCTGTAGCAACCCAGGGTTATTAACTCGGGTGTTTGGTGTATTATCACCAAATGGGTAGTAGGAGGTTTATATCGAGACGTATTTGTCATAGATACTCGATCGTTGCGTTTGATACGTAGATCGAATAGGATTTTCCCGCATATTGGATGTGTTGCACATATTATCGGTGGAGTGTTTGATAATACGTACTAGTAAGCATATTTTGTTTGCTTACTGCGACTCTCTTGTGATAATCGCAAACGTTGCTGCTGCTGCAGAAGCTGCTGGTAAATTGGAAGTCTTTCCTACCGTATTGATTAGATACATGTTGGTTCTAACGCAACATCTTGTTTTCACAAGGGAATAGACTATATCTTAACTAAGCGTATTATATACGCTCAGCAACCACCATTTAGTCGTTGAACTGCATACCTAATGTTTATCGGGTACTTGGCTGCGAATTGTCCAATCTTTCAAATTATTACCGTGTAGACGTCTACAATCCATGTGGTTTCCCACTGGAGATCGTTATGTATTACATAACAAACAGGTATTGAAAGCTTAAGGAGTTTCCCGCAATTTGATGATTTCGCATGCAATTATGCATACTAGCGAGTAGTTTTGATACTCACTGTTCCGTATTTCAGAACTCGCGGGCACGAGCGGTGTGTTCCGCATTCTTTCGAATGGGACCGGACTATATCTTAACAACTGCGCAAGCAATAAGCTTAACGCAATAGCGCCATCCATTTAGTCTCTGAACTGCCTACCCGCTATGCGGATAGTTGGCTGCGGATTGTCCAATTATAGAGGTTATGACCATATCAACGCTGTTACGCGAAGTGCGAATATACATTTCGTATATTCACGGTACTCTATACTTAAGGAGGTTCCCGCAATTTGGATGTCTGGCATCAGTTATTATACTGACACTAGACGATTATATACTTGGAATGTCCAAGGTCAATGTTACACTGTTTTCCTTTGAAAGCTCATTGACATCTTTCAAAGCAGTCGCCTGTTACGTTCCATCGTGTTAAAACGTTCAAATGTGAAATATACCACGCATATTTGATAACGATCATTTCCTATCGTTATATAGCGTCTCTGAATAATCAGATTATTCTTAAGCATTCTCTCGAATGGGTCTAGACTATATCTTACCGTATTCATATGAATACAGGACCACCATTTAGTCGTTGAACAGCCTTGTGTCGATAATATCGATACAAGTTGGTTGCGGATTATCTAATCTAATACATTTTTACCTAGCATGAGCGTTGCTCGTTGCAGCCCAGGGCTATTAACTCGGGTGTTAGTTGTGTTTACACAACATAATGGGTAGTATTAGTTTAAAGAGTTTCCCGCAGTTTGACGGTCTTGCATTTGACTAAGCAAATACTTGCATAGTCAAATACTTGCATAGATTTTAGTCTACGCAGCGGCCATTTGAATAGAACCGCTCGGCTGATAAGTCAGGTAGGTTTCCTCGATCGTACGGTCATTTGGAGTGAATGTACGACGACTTTGTGTCTCGGATAAATCCTTACATACAAAGCGTTCTTTAGAACGGGCTCAGACTATATTTTAACACTTGCCAATAAGGACGAGTGCGACCGACATTTAGTCGTTGAACGGCACTCTGTCGACATAGTCGAATCAAAGCTTGGCTGCGGATTGTCCATATATTCTCAGCATTATTACTATACCCTATTCTTAGTGAATATTTTACGTGATTTCCCACGGGTTTGTACAAGTATTGATACCGATACGTTAGTAGCTGAGACTTTAGAATTTTCCCGCAATTTGACGGTCTTGCGAATCGCATAAATGCGAAACACTTGCACGAACGTTTATTCGTACATTGGCGCTATTTCACCAGGATACACTGTGCTACCGCCCGTTTTGGGCCTTCTATTGTATGAATTTTAAACTCCCACGATAGAAACACTCTTTCGAGTGGGCATAGACTATACCTTAGAACGCGTTAATAACGCATCCCACAAACGCCTAGTCGTTGAGGGTTCATCTCCCTAATCGCCGGTCGCAGGCTCCCTTTGATGAATTTGACCATTGGTCAAAGGGGCCCGATCGGAACGGGGGAGATTTTCCCTGCGGATCGTCCAATCTCATACGTTTTTACCATTGAAGTATTGTTTTCACAATACGACCGCCGCATTTGCAGCTGCCCAGGGTCGTTAACTCGGGTATTTGGTGTTTTATCGCCAAAGTGGTAGTATGAGTTTTGTATCAAAGACGTATTCGTCGTAGACACTCGATCATAGCAAAGGCCCTGAGGCCGGAGCGCAGATCGAACAGGATTTTCCCGCATTTCGGATGTGTCGCATGTGATTTCGTTGCTTAAAGCTCCTCAATTACGAAGAATACAATACGCATAACGAAATACATACTAGCCTCATAGTTTCCTAGAGGCTCTGCCTTGTATGTTTAGCAGAAGTTGATCATCAATGCGCCGCGGTCCTCAGGCGTCACTACGTTGTAACCGCCATACTGGTAGGGCATGTAGTCGCTGAAGAACTCGGCATTGAATTGGTTGAAGATCGGGATACCGTGAGCAGTGATGCTAACGACATCGATGGTCTTCTGGGACGTCTGGTAGACGAGACGACGATCACGGACGGCGCTCGACTGGGTAGCCGAAGTGGCGACAGTGATGAGGGTCGGGTCCGCGTTGGTCGTGGGCAGAAGAGCTGACGCGTTGCTGACACCCTCGCACAGGTTGTCAGTAAGCGAAGTCAACTTGTGCCAGTCGCGCCAGCTGTTGACGTTACCGCTGGTAACGCTCAAACCGCTATAGACGGGGCGGGCAACGTTGAACTGCGGACGGAGACCGGCGAAGATGGTCTCAATCGGCCACTTGAGCTGGCTCAAGAGTTGGTCGCCGCTCGAGGTGTTGAAGGTAACACGCTGGAAGCGGTAGACACGGATCAGCGAGAAGCCGATACGTTTAATATAGATGTCATGGATCTCAGGATTGACGAAAATGTTGTTGATATACAACTCAATCGTGCCAATGTTCTGAGTGGTGTTGACAGTCGAGCTCGGCACAAGGACCGGCTCGCGGGTCTGCCAGCGGCGGTAGCTGGTGATGGCAGCACCGGTCGAGAGACCGTTGGCGTTGTCGAAACGCTCAACAGTCAACTGCAGGTACAAGTTGCCAGGAGCCGAGTAGACGATGTTGGCCTGATTCTCGATCTGGACTGTGATGAAGCGTTGACCATAAGGAATGGACACGCTGGGGATGGCCAAACGCGCATCGCGGTTGAACCAGAACAAGAGCGGAATCCACATATCCAGCGCGGGCTGGGTGAGTTTCGGGGTCTGGTGGCCATTGACAACCTCAGACAGCTCACGAGCATTGTCGGAGGCCGAGGTGGCGCTGGCGGGGGCAGCAGCACCGCTGACGAGCTCGAGGTCAACAGCTTCAGTGCTGGCCCACGACTCGCCGTTGATGGCGCAAAGGTCGGCGTACGCCGGCACAGGGACCTCCTGGCCGACGAGACGCTTCCAGCCGGTAAGCTTACCGGGGGCAACGCGGAACTTCTGGTGGAAGATCATTGCCTCTGAGGTGTACTCGTCCAAAGGATTGCCATTGACCTCAAACTTGACGTCCGGGAACAAACGCTGACCGGGGTACTCGCAGTAGCGGACGAAGTTCTGTTGAGAAGCACCGCCGTCGGTACGGTCAACAACAGTGCCGTCCTTCTGGACGTACTGGTAAGTGTACCGGACGTACGCGTTGCCACCTCCAAAGTTGGCGGTGGCGGAGACCTGGGATGTACCAGTGGTCGCCTGGTTCGCCGCACCGATAAATCCAGGGAATGCCGGGATGTTAGTGTTGGCGGTCGGGGTGCATGCGATGGAATCGAGCACAGTGTGAACAACCATATCGTGGAAGAAATCACCGAATTGAGGAATGGAGAACTGAACAGTTCCACCAAACTGGGCTTGTCCGGAGTTAGCACGGACCTTGTTGTACTCATAGCCGATAGCAGCGAAGGGCTTAAAATGAGCGTTAACGAATTTCGCCAGTCTATTTAAACTGCTAACGATACTTCACATATGACGACAGGAATTATATATCGCTTAACTTCCCCTAGTGGACATAAGTATATTGGACATAAGTATATCGGACAAACCGTATATCGGACATAAGTATATCGAACAAACCGTATATCGGACATAAGTATATCGGACAAACCGTATACACGGCCGAACGTCGCTGGAATCGACATAACCAAGACGCCATCTCTAGGTGGCTGTATTGCTCTATGCCATGCAATACAAACATATGGTTTTGATTCCTTCACCAAGGAAATTATCCTTGAATGCGATGCGACCGAGCTCGATTTTCACGAAATAACTTTCATTAAGAATGAAAATACACTTGTTCCAAATGGATATAACATTATGCCGGGTGGTAGAAATAACATATCCGAACTCCCCGAAGATCTACAGAAATTCTACAGTAATACCATTCGCAAACATACTAATTATGAACTTCCACCTGGTGTAGTCGTGATCGATACACACCTAGTCGTGATCGATACACCTAGTCGAGATCGATACACCAAGTCGAGATCGATACACCTAGTCGAGATCGATACACCAAGTCGTGATGAACATGGATTCAAAGTCATAATAGGTGAGAAATCTCACTCGTTTATCTCCAAACATCAATCAATGGAAGATAAACTGTCAGATGCGATGGAATGTTATAGATGTATAACATTCCATATGTGCATCAATACTCAAAAGTGGAACAAGGATATTGTTAAGGATTTTGACCTTGTCGAAGGTATTAAGTATCGAGCCGATAAGGGGTGGATTTGAAGTTCATGTTAAAGGACACCGTCGAAAAACATTTACCAAGAAGAAGTACACGCTCGAAGAAAATCTCCGGTCAGCGCGAGAACATCTAAATTCCCTGAGGGCTGTCTAAAATGGACTTACTTATTTTTTCAAATAAGGATGGACTATATCTTAGCACCTGCTCTAACGAGCAAACGCCACCGACATTTAGTCTCTGAACTGCACACTTGCCGACATGTCGGCATGTTGGCAAATGCTTGGCTGCGGATTGTCCATTTTGTACCGTAAAATGGTGTACCGTAAAATGGTGTACCGTAAAATGGTGTACCGTAAAATGGTGTACCGTAAAATGGTGTACCGTAAAATGGTGTACCGTAAAATGGTGTACCGTAAAATGGTGTACCGTAAAATGGTATATTTTTCAGATTATAACCTAAGCTTTACGCTAGCCCTACGTAGTTTCCCACGGGTGTGTGTAGGTGTTTATTCCTACGCACGGTACTGAAAATGTTAGGAGTTTCCCGCAATTTGACGGTGTCGCCAACTTGATAATTCATAATTGATATAGCCGTCAATAGAATTTATATGAATTATCAAGTTGACTAGCATGGGGTTTATTGGACTCATAAGAATCCACCCATACTTTATCCCATTCGTTTTATAGGATGTGTGTACGCTCAATCGTTAATACCGTATGATTATAATAACCATACTTCCGAGTTTATAAGTATAGGGATACAAAACTCAAAACTTACTTTCGTAAGGGACTAGACTATATCTTGAGAACTTGCATCCATACAAAATAGATACAAGTCCCCGCTGCCATTTAGTCGTTGGACTGCATTATCCATAAATTGAATTCCAATATTATTTAGTGATATTCAAATTTATTGAAAACTTGGCTGCGGATTGCCCATTTGTGATTCTTATATAGCCGTCAGTATTATGAATCACAATCTCTTACGTTTTGACCATTAACGAGGCAATTAACCTGTTTTGTGTATATTTAGAGATATACATAGGGTAGTAGGAGTTTTTAGGGGTTTCCCGCAATTTGACAGCGTGGCCCTTGATTGTATCGTCAATCAAAGACTAGCACATTTTTTATATGTACTTTAATGGACTATTGAGTTAATCCACGAGCGTAGGGGTCGGGTCAGCAACGCATTTTATCCTCTGTAATATCATATTACATAATCCGAGCTCTGTTAATAGACAACTCTTCTCGAATCTACCTTTCAGTAGGGGCGGACTATATCTTGAGCAGATTGAAATCTGCCCGTTCCCATTTAGTCTCTGAACTGCACTCTGTCGACTGTGTCGAATCAAAGCTTGGCTGCGGATTGCCCAATTCCCTACATTATTACTTTTTATTGTGTTATCACGATAGATAGTAGTAGAGATTTTAGGGGTTTCCCGCAATTTGAGAACGTCGCAATCATATAATATATGATTACTAGTGTTATACACTAGGCCATGCCTTAAAATAGCCTTGTTTGTGACGCATGCACATGATGTCCTTGATGCGCTGATTGAGCAACTCGGTTGCCATGATCATTCTATCCTGTAGTACCTTATACTTACGAGTTTTAATCTCGACCATATAAACCTCGTTTCGAATGTTTGCGCGTTCTACATGAAGTCCCGCTTTCACGGGGGCATAGACTATACCTTAACACTATACCCTATGCATAGTGCCGTAACCGTCTAGTCGTTGAGGGTGGAGTTGCACCCTGCGGATTGTCCGTTGATCGGCAATATTGCCGTCCGCCATATACATTTTTACCGAGCAGAGGCTCACGCCTAGTGCCATCCAGGGTCGTTAACTCGGATGTCGGATCGACGGTAGTAGTAGGCAGCGGAGTTTCCCGCATATTGGTTACGTCGCATTCTCTCGCTGCAAACGTGATATAGCCGTCACGAGAGAATACTAGCGATCGGTTTCCCGAACACTAAGCCTGATTAAAATCGAGCTTTGCCATCGTTGGCAATTAGTTTGAAAACACCTGCAGCAGACATGTTGTGTTAGTCGGGTTGTTGGGGGTTGGGATATACGGCTATATACCTACCATGCGAAACAAGAAAAAAATAAATCATAAATATTCAATTTCCCTATTTATTTAATAAAAGTTTTATGTTTCCGGCTCCGTAAAACACGCAAAATGGACACCCTCCCGCGCCGAAGCATCCCCCTTGGCCGCCAACGCCAAAGACGAATCATTAAAAAAATAATTGCAAAAATAGGGACGGTTAAAACAATCATTTTACTGCGCAGGGATTTCAAACATCGTGCTAAAGTGAAATATACGAATTCTTGAGACTTATTGGAATCACGCCGAGTATGTGCTTTTGGGACTGCCGCCGGGACTGCAGGACCCGCTGTTCGATCCCGACGATCCCGGGGTCCTGAAGCGTGTAACCCGTGCGTGTACCGTATTGACACCATTGTACTCAGTGCCGACTCGAGGCGAGGATCCCGGTGGTCTTTGGGTAGTGGATCCGGGTGGGTACGTGTAACCGGGCACGTGTTCGTTTTTGTACGTTTGGGGAACGTAAGTTTGGGGTACGAATTGTCGAGTCGTCTCGTCCTGCATCATACGCTCAACCCACGTAATCTCAGTATTATCGCTCATTTAGGGGCTGGGGGGTCGAAAGGCTTTAGTTGCAAAGTATGTGCCACACCCCGGGTAATCATTTTACCGAACCCGTTTTCAATTTTTGAAGTATACGGCTGCAGACCAGTTCGTACACGTCTAAGCTTAGACCTGCAGATACGGCAGCCATAAGGCTCAGGGCGTCGATAGGCAGACGGTCGATTCGCCCTATAGCCCTATATCCCATCTACACAGCAGCTCTACGAATACAGACTCGTCGCAGTCGGCCCGGTATATATATGCATATACGGCAGCCTTGAGACAGTCGACATCGTCCCCGTATAATACCGCCTCCATATAGCTATATACGTCGCTCGGTTGAGTCGGTTGTACGGTACACGAGTCCCGCATCGTCGGGGGCGTTGTCGCAGATTTGGCGATAGATGAGGTCATGTTTTATTATCGTGTCGTCGGACTGCAGATGTATATAATCGAGTATCTTAAGTTTATCAGGCGTGTCTTTAAATTCGTCTTCCGCAATTTTGTATATGAAATATGGATAATATGGGCGATTGCCATCTCGGTCCTGCTTCACTATCTGCTCGTATATCTCCATAATTTTGTTGAATTTTATCGCAAATGTACGCATCTCGTTATGTGTAAGCTGTGGCGGTGACACACCCGTAAACCGCTTTACGAGCAACGGTATGTGGTCGTTATAGCGCGTGAGTTTCGCCTCTTTTAGTATGTCGCGCATAATTCCGCAATTAATGACTATCGGCGCCGGGTAGTATCTGCGAATAATAGACTCAATCTTGTCGATTATCACTTGTGGAAATTCCATTCGTTCCTTTGCCTGAATACGATCCATCCAGAAACGAAAGTGTCGATTCGGGTCATATGTGCCGTGTTTCGTCTTTTGCCCCTCTTGATTGTAAAATTGGTGGTCCTCGAACACTGTACCGTATAGCGTCTTAATGCGGTTGCACTTTGGGCATTTCATCTCGGACGACACGGGTATAACCTCCATTTTAACGCTACACCGACTACAGTATTCGTAATTGGACCGTTTCGCCTGCATTTGTATGTCGAGATTAGCAACAAGTGATAGTGTCTTACGTGCGCGGTCCAACAGCGGAGACGTGTTGCCGGATAGGCTATCAAGTATACCCTTGACATACACCGTCATCTCGCCGACCCTCGCTATAAAATTTTCCGCGGTGATGACGCGATAGTATTGTTTAATGATACCGTTGGGCGTCATCACTGCGTATTGTCGCGTGTTGGTGTCGTCCTTGCGTGCAATATAAGTGTCAATATCCCGAATCATGTTGAGTATCGTATTCATGTCTTCACAGTCGTCATCGTCATGGTGATTATATCGCTGACTAGTTTCATAATATCGTGTCAATATGTCGATAGTCGCAAAATTATAAGCGTGTTCAATTATCGCCAAGTCGTCAACCATGAGATTAACGGGCGCGCGAATAGTAGGGTCGAGACGTGCTGCCTCGCGTATGTACTCGAGGGTCCGTTTTAATCCTGAAATCTTATCGGTTATCTTATTATGTATCGACTCAACCGTATCTGACATTTATATATTTTACAATTGATTACGGTTTAACATGAAACTTTGGGCAAGTAGTCGACTGAGATATATTCAAGATGATTCAAAACGCACCTCATGACGACACTCCAACCCGCTATTTAAAGCAAGCACATGATAAAATATATATTCTTACCGACATGGATCAGTTACGTTCACTCATTAAAGACATTGTCGAGAATCCAGAAAAACTCAACACTATGTCAAAGGAACAGGTGTTGGAATTGCAAAAACAGATTAATCCATACGGTGCCGTTAAGTCGGTCGACAAAAAATTCGCAAATATGTCGATCACTAATTGGCGAGAAGAGTACCTCAAGAAGCTATTGACAACTGCATTCGTCGGGTACCTGTACAGGTGCGCCCAGGAGTTTGACACCGAGTCCCAATATTCCGGTCATCTAGATTTTCTGCGCGACCCTGACCTCGGACTAAACATTTCCGAGGAGAAATTTGCCGAGATCCGCAAAAAGGCGACACTTCGTCCACACATTGACGCGTTTCTCGACTACAATTTCAACTTCAATCCGGATCGCCACGTCAACTCCAGCTATCGCGAAAATCTCAAAGACCCGGAGCGCCCTCATAAATTCGACGCGTTCCGACAGACCATGGCCACCGCGGCACGTGCCGACGCCGCACATGTGTCGATGACGGAAGACCCGAAAGCGACACTCGAGTTCCTTAACGACACACTCTTGCGCACCTACCAGTTGACGACCCTCGCACGCACGCTTACTGCCAACATTGCGAGAGCCGTATCCGAGAACAGTGGCGATGTCGACTCGCAAATCGGCCTATTACTGAAGTACGAGGCGCGATTGCAGTCAATGGCTGAGTCCATGAAAATGTACGCGATGCCGATCGCGGCAAAGGAGACGGTTACGGTGTATCGCGCCGACCCGCCCACAGACGTGTTCTACCACTTTAACCGGTATCTCACGAACCACTACGAAAACCTGCGCGAGGCGACACAGGTACTGTACGCCGACAAGCCAGATATTGAATTTGCGGTGCAGTTTTACGACGCATGGGGCGGACCGGAAGGCAAGGCGCGCGCCGAGGATCACCAAAAGAAAAACGAGACGAGTGTCGTTAGCAGTATTTACACACTCGAGAATGGCGGATGGACCATCATGGGTCCGTTCCAGGAGAATCGCGAGCGTGTCAATTTCTACAACAAGAACACAGAGGTGATTAAACGCCTATTCGAACAGATGGAGTCGGACCACAAACTCGGTAAGGACCTTATGGAAAAGCGCGTTCGCGTGCAGAAGGGCAAGAACATTGCACAGGAGGGCCCCGACGATCCGGGACTTCGTAAGTACGCGGCCGCCGTATCTACAATCGAGACACTCGGCGCCAAAAAGGTACTTAGCGAAGAGGACAAGAAGACGCTTCACGACGCGACACGACTCAAGGAAATGGCGGAGGTGCCCGCGAATGCGATTCAAGTCGACACTTTCCGCACAACCGACGACGGAAAACTCGTGCGCGACAAGTTCTATACCGAGGCGGAAGCGCCCGATTTCATGGAGAAGCAGGTCGAGGAGTTAAAGTCGCAGTTGATGGCGGGTGGAAAACCGGTTGCGGAACGCATCGGCAAGGCAAACGGAGTGTAAACGTGTATACTACAACAACATTATTTTTTATATAGATTATGGACTACGACCGTACGCCGGCCAACCGCGAGTCGATTCGCGGTATGGAAACTCGACATCGATGTCATCGGCTCGAAACTTAAACTCATAGGGTAGACCAACCGCGTCACCGAGCGCCTGTCCAAAGATCATGCCGCGAAAACGGTCTCGAAACGAGTCGGGTGGAGGCATGGATATATTATATCCGAAACGAGTCGGGTAGAGGCATGGATATATTATATCCGAAACGATTTTTGTTTAAATCATACATTTTTGCTAATGCGACGTCAAATTAGTATATTTTTTAATATCGGGAAGCGTGAATTATTCACATAATCTATATTTTTTCACCGCATGAATATACAATATGAAACCGACTGCTATAGTTTTAGCTGTTGTGATCGTTTTAGTGATCGTACTCGGCATCGTGATTTTCGTGATGACAAGACCGGAGGGCGGGTCTACTGGCGGGTCTACTGGCGGG
>Ga0163154_10007172_pt1 | contig 13385 bp, 6 predicted proteins | sample OliLakLV19MP9P1_FD_148649 | JGI IMG/M metagenome (GOLD analysis project Ga0163154, IMG submission 148649) | Freshwater microbial mat bacterial communities from Lake Vanda, McMurdo Dry Valleys, Antarctica - Oligotrophic Lake LV.19.MP9.P1 | ecosystem: Environmental > Aquatic > Freshwater > Lake >... | reverse complement strand
CAAGCCGGCGTCTTGCCCCTGCTTCGCTCCATCCAGATTCTCGAGCAGCAGCAGAAACCAGGTTTGCTGAAATCCATCCTCGGTCAGGTTTCTGAGGATGTCGAGGCCGGTTCCACCCTGTCCGACTCCATGGCCAAGCATCCCAAGGCGTTTGATCGCCTGTATTGCAAGATGGTGAACGCGGGCGAGATCGGCGGCGTGCTCGACCTGATCCTCCAGCGTCTCGCCAACTTCATGGAGAAGGCCCAGCGCCTCCGTCGCCGCATCGTCGGCGCCATGATCTATCCGATCGTCGTCATCTGCATCGCGGTGCTCATCGTCACCGGCATCATGGTGTTCGTCATCCCCAAGTTCCAGGACATCTTCAACGACTTTGAAGTCGAGTTGCCCGGCCTCACCCTGTGGCTCATCGACACCAGCATGTGGGTGGCGGGCAAGGGCAGTCCGAATCAAACGATTCCGGGATGGGTGTGGATCATCGCGTCGCCCTTCCTCATCTTTTTCTTCCTGAAATTGATCCGCAAGACGGGGCCGGGACGCGCCGCCACTGACGTCATACGCCTGAAAATACCCGTGATCGGCAACCTGGTCCGCAAAACCGCGGTGGCCCGCTTCACGCGCACGCTCGGCACGCTTATCAGCGCGGGCGTTCCCATCCTTGAAGCCATCATGATCACCCGCGACACCTCGGGCAATTATGTGTACGAGCAGGCGCTCACCAAGGTCCACGACAGCATCCGCGAGGGCGAAACCTTTGCCGGCCCGCTCCGCGAAGCGAAAGTCGTCGATTCCATCGTGGTGAACATGATCGACGTCGGCGAAGAGACCGGCGACCTCGACACCATGCTCATGAAGATCGCCGACAACTACGACGAAGAGGTCGATGTCGCCGTGCAGGCGATGCTCAGTTTGCTGGAGCCGCTGCTGGTCGTGATCCTGGGAACCGTGGTCGGCACGATCGTGCTGGCGCTGTTCCTCCCGCTGGTGAAGATGATCGAATCCGTCTCGGGAGCGACCAAGTGATGTCACCGCGCCGCAATCCTCGATTCACCCCCCAAAGCCCAGCCTCTCTGAGGCTGGGAAGAAGCGCCTTCACCATCATCGAACTTCTGGTGGTGGTCGCGATTATCATCATCCTGCTGAGCCTCGTGCTGCTGGCGATGAACTCGGCCTCGAAGTCGGCTCAGCGGGCCCGCACCACCGCACTGATGGACTCGATGAAGAAAGCCTTGATCAGTTTCAAGGAGGAAATCGGGTATTACCCGCCAATGCTGGGGCCGGGCAATGCCACACCGAACCAGTTGCGCCAGCTGTTCAACCCCCCCGATCCCGCCTTGGGAACTTATGCCCAGAACATGCAGGACTATTACTCAACCGCGGCGATGGCCGACTATCTCATCGGCTACGGCAGTCATCGCGAGGACGGCTACGGCGTCGTCGCGGGTGCTGCCGTCAATCAAGATTGGGATGCGGAAACGCCTGCGGTCGGCATTCGGCATCCGGGCACCGATGGCGTCTGGGGCGCGACGATTTATGGCACCGCTTCCGGCGGCTTGATTGATCGCATGAAAACCACCGGCACCAATTGGCCTTCGGAGTTTAATGCCGCCAACCCGTCCGCCACGCCCGAAGCCGACCTCGGCAAGAAATACGGCCCCTACCTCGAACTCAGTGACGAACGCCTTCTCGCCAGCACCGACGGTCAGTATGTGCAAGGGTCGACGGCAATTCTGAACACATACTTTCCCGGCGACGCTGGGTATGTTGCCGGTCAGCCCAAGATCATCGTTGACTATTGGGGCGCGCCAATCCGCTATTACCGTCGTCCGTATCCCACCGGCGCGCTGAACCAAAGCTACCGCGCCATCGATCGCGATGGTGACGGCGATGTGGATCGCGTGCCCGTGCTTTCCGACGTGTTCCTGCTGCGGCCGTGGGACATCAAGTCCGGCAGCGAATCCGTGGGTTTGCCCGATGCGGCTGGCAACGCCGTCACCACGCGCGAACTTGATTCTGCGGAGTTCGCGCTGTTCTCGTCCGGGCCGGATCGCTCGCTCAACGAGGACATCACCGTCGATCCCGAAGAGTTCAACAAAGACAACACCGTGGTGATTGGCCCATGACGAACCTCCATCGCTTCCATCCGGTGGCCCAGGCGTCCCGCCTGTGCTTAGACTCGAACCGGCGGGACGTCCGTTCCACTACCCGCCGGCAACCTCGACGCGCCTTCACGCTCGTCGAGATGGTCGTCGTCATCAGCATCATCGTGATGCTCGTCGGCCTCACCATCGGCGTGTCGGTCATCCTCAGCCGCAAATCGGAAGAACGCGAGACCGAAAGCGTCCTCAAACTGCTCGATCTCGCCATGACCGAATGGGAGACGGCGGCGGAACGGTCGATTAGTTTCGGCGTGGCCGATGTGCCTGCCGTCGGCGCGGTGTATGACATCAACGAAAATGATTATCTCGTCACCACCAATCCGCCCACCGACCCGCCCTTGATCGGTCGCGTGTTGACGATCATCTCCCGTAATTCCGCCACGCTCAACATCCTCAAGCAGATCAGCGCCGATTACTTGAAGTCGGAAGCCGATCCGCTGGCCAATCCCGCCGCCGACCATCGCGTGGTGAAAGACCCCTGGGACAACAATCTTCGCGTGGTGTTCCCTGGACGTTTGTCGATCGCCTCTGATCCAGCGAACCGCAAAGACAAAGATGGAACTTTTCGGACTGAGGCAGAACTGCGTTACGGCGTCTGCGCCAACCGCAAGATCGCGTTCCTCTCCATGGGTTCCGACAGTCTCGCCGGCGACCTGCACCTGGACACGGCCGAAGCTGCGCTAAGTGCAACGGAGTTGGAAGACATCGCCGAGGCCGCCGACAACCTGTATTCCTACGACCTGCTTCGGGAGCGACCCTGACATGAAACGCGCCCATCATTTCCCATCCGCAGTTGTCCCGCGCGGCTTCACGCTCATCGAGCTGCTGGTCGTCATCGCCATCATCGCGGTGCTGGGCGGCCTGACCGCCCTGGGTTACCGCGGCGTCGCCAACGACGCCAAACTTTCCAGCGGCAAGAACGCCGTCATGGCCGCGCTCGACACCGCCCGCGGCCTGGCGATGAAGAACAACCGGCCCACGGTCGTCGCCTTCCGTTCACGCCTGCTCAGCCGCGGCGACTCACGCGTGGAGGTCGTCATCGCGGATTGGAACCGCGAGCGTTCGTTCCCCACGAACAATTCAAATCCCATCATCATCGATCTTGGGCCGGGAACCTTGGCAATCCCCCGGGCGTTCGATCGCTTTGTCCCCGTGCCGGGAATCGAGCCGCGGCTGCTGCCCAAGGGCATCAGCGTCGCCGGGCCTGATTATTCAATCTATGCAGCAGCCGACACGACCGACAGTCACTGGACGGCACCCACCAATGTCGCCAAGACTGGCGAAGCGCCCGGTCGAATCATCGGAGTGTTGTACGGCCCTGACGGCCGAACTCACACCGCGAACCCCTTCACAAATTTGACCCTGACTCAGCCCGGCTTTCGGTCGTTCTATTTCGGCTTCATCGACATCGACGGCGACAAGGAGATGGATCGCCCCAACGCCGGAACCAACTTCACCAGTTTCCAACTTCAGCAGACGGCCGACGATGAAAGTTTCGTCCAACTCGTTCCTTTCCTTTGCGTCTTCGATGAAAAAGAAGCGCGCGATGTCCTCGGCGATTCCGACTGGAACATCCCAAGCACCCGCGATGCCGAGCTGACCCAGCACATCATTCAGAATGCCGATGCCATTCACTTCAACCGCTACTCAGGCGTGGTGATGAAATGATGAAACTCCCGAAGAAGAGGTCAGAGGTCAGGGATCAGAGGTCCGCGGTCGGCGGTCAACCCTCCGCGAGTGATCGCGTGTGCGGCGACCTCCGCCCCACGCTTGCGTCTTCGCGCCCGAACCGCTCCAAATGCGCGCATGGTTTCTCGCTCATCGAAGTCCTTCTCGCCGTGTTCATCCTGGGCATCGGCGTGATCAGCATCGCCGCGCTCTTCCCGGCGGGCATCTCGCAGCAGCGTCAATCGGTGGATGAAGTCAACGGCCCCATCGTCGCCAACAACGCCATCGCGCTCTTGCGCCTGAAGCTGCGGGCCGACGACTTCGGCACGTTCCCGGATTTCGATCCCGATCCCAGCGACAACGTCTTTGTCGATCCGCCTTGGCCCGTCAGCGGCCCGGTTCCACCAAATCCGAATGCGGGCACCATCTTCGGCGACTGGCCTTGGCTGCGCCCGTCATTTCTGTTCGAGGACGATCCAAATACATACAACCAAAGCCCAGCCGTGCCAAACAACACGCCGTTCGACGATACCGGCTCAATTGACATTTTCTGCAACTATCAATCTGCGCCGGGCGGTCCGCCGATTTCGGTCGCGGTTGAGTTCCCCGGCAGTTACCCCAATACCGCTGCGAACATTCCGTTGTACGGAATCCCATACAACATCTTCAAGCACGGCACCACGCCACCGCCCATCATCATCACCCAATCCGAACGGTATTACCCGCAGGTATCACAGGCGTATGTCGGCACGGTCGCCCAACCGATGGAGCGCGCCCCGCGCCCGCAGTATGTGTGGGACTGCATGTTCCGCCGCTTCCAAGGCAAGATTCAGGTCGCGATCTTTGTGTATCGCGTGAACACCCCGGGCGGCGCAACACAGGCGAAGTACACCGTGCCGCGCAACATCACCAGTCCCAACATCCCGCCGCTCCCGATCTCGATCGATCTGACTGATCCCGCGACACTGACGTTCTGCAACAACGGACCGTGGAGCATGGGTGGCATTGACGGCGATCCGACGACTGCGATCGATAACGCACTGGTCGCGGGCACGGTTGACGGCACGTTTTATGACGCCGCCGACGCCCGACAGGCGTGGCAGGAACCTCGCCAGTGGATTCTTGACCAGAACAACAACATCCATCGCGTGCTGGGCCAGTTTCGAGAGGACTACAACAACAGCACCGGTGATGTGGAGGTTGAGCTGAGCCGCCCGATCGCACCGGTGTTGGCGCGCAACGACACGGCGACCACGCCCGGCACCGGGACGGACACCCCGTATTTCTATGTCGATACGCCGATCGGCTGGCAATCCGACCTGATGGCCGAGCGCAAGGTCGTCACCAACCTCTGGTACATGCCGGTGGAATTGCCCGTCGATTCCGACCTTGATGGCGACGAGGACTATCGCCTCACCCTGACGCCGGTGTACGTGACGGTGAAGGAGCTGTGATGATGAACGCACCCAGGCATCCAGGCATCAAGGCATCAAGCCGCGCCTTCACGCTCACCGAAATGATGATCGCGATCGCGCTGTTGCTCGTCGTCATCATCGCCACCAGCCAGATCTTCGGCACCGCCAGCAAAGTCACCGGCCTCGGCCAGGCGACGCAGGCCGTCCTCACCGAGGCGGCGGCGATCGAGCAGCAAATCCGGGCCGACATCGCCAACCTCAGCCGCGAAGGCGTCATCGCCATCCGCTGCACCGCGGTGCGCAACGACGTGAACACAGCGACGGGGGGAGCGCTGCTGAACCCCAACTTGCCCAGTAACGCCTACATCCGCAGCGATCAACTGCTGTTCTTCATCAATCGGCTGGAAGCGATGCAGGCGCTCCGGCTGTCGGGCGGCGGAAGCAGCCGCGCCCAAGGCACCGCCTCGCGCATGTACTACGGCCATGCGTTCCAGTTGCCGCTGGGGCCGCCGTATGAACCGATCAGCGAGGCGCACGGTCGTGCTTGCGATGCCAGTTCGGCGGCGAACTTCATCAACATGACGCCCTGGCGGAGTGGCTTGATTCCGACGGTGAAAACCCTGTTCAGCACCATCGGCGCGCAGGGGGTCAATACCAATATCAACATCTTTGAAAATGGCACCGCCGGTCCAACCATCAACGCCGCGCAACCGGAGGCAAGGCGATGGCTGTTGGCCCGCCAAGGCGCGGTGCTGGCCGACGACAGCGAGACGCTTAATAACTCAAATGCCAAGACAGTGGCCCTGACCAACACGCTGATGGGCCGCTCCATCTTCTATCACCCGGTATACGCGGCGGGTCTGTATGGCCACTCGCGTGAACTTCGCAACGGCCGCGTCGATGGTGCCGCCTCGCTGCTGAACGAGATTCGGCGCACCATCACCATGACCACGCCGTCGACCACCGCCGCGCTCCCCAACATGCGCGACTGGTTCAACCCGGCCGAGGCACCGCCCGGCGACCAGCGGGCGATCATCCGCAACAGCGCGCTCTATTACCCCCGGGCCGAACGCCGCGCCCCCAGCATGCACCGCGTCGATCAGGCGCTCACCAACCACGTCATCAGCGGCGGGTGCAGTTCCTTCACCATCGACTGGACGTACTCAGCCGGCACCGGCGAAGTGCTTGATGCCCAGGGCAATGTGGTCGATCCCGACGGCAATCCCGGCAACGGCGATGAACTCTACGGCATGGGCATTCCCCAAGGCTCGGAACAACCCTGGTTCGGCATGCCGAGCCTCGAGAATTTTCCCGCCAACACCGACCTTCCCGACCCGCAGCGCGGCACGTTGCCGTACTTCAACTGGTTGAACCCGGCCAACACGTTTTACGCCGATCACATCGATGGTTTGCCCACGCAAATGGTCGTGGCGGGCAATCCGATACCCGCGTATGTGTACGAAGCCTTCTTTGGCTACAACCAAAGCGAGCCGCTTGACGCGGTGGGGGCGTTGTGGCCATTCAACAGCGAGCGTTCCTACACCCCCTGGCCGACCGGCTTGCGCATCACCATGACGCTGCATGACCCTGAACTGCGGTTGGAGGGTGGCAAAGAGGTTCAATTCGTGATCGATCTGCCCCGTCAGCAATGATGAGGCCCGCCGATGTTCCCAGCGCCCGTACGCCCTCGACCCGAGGAGCCCTGTCATGAAGAAGTCCATGAAGTTACCCATGAAGAGTCCGTCATCCATGCCTGGGTCGAAAATCGTGTTCGCGGCTCACAAGCGTCGCGGCAACACCATCGTGCTGGTCACCGGCATCCTGGTGCTGCTGGTGATCATCGCCACGGCCTACGTCACGCGCACCCAGGCGGGACGCGTGTCGTCCGGCGGCATCAACAGCGCCGGGCTGCGACTCGATGTGCAGCACGTGATGGCCGACATGCTGGCGGACGAGATCAAGAACGCGTTGTTCATGCGGCCGTTGAACCGGGCCATCATGAGCGACCCCGCGATGAACCCGTTCATCTCTGCTAACAGCAACATGATTCGGGACCCGGCACCATTGAACGCCCCTCGCCACGGGATTGACTTTGACCCATTCTTTCCGCCGTTGAATTTCCCCTACAACTTTGCCCCGTATGAAGTAGTGCCGTTCACAAATCCTCCGGATGCTTCTTGGAACGGGGGAACACTTCTCAATCCCGGATTGTGGCCAATTGGATTGGGAAATCCGCAACCCTCGGTGTCCCTGGCCACCCCGTGGCTGGCGGCCGAGACCAACCCGCTGGGCAATCCGGGCTTCGGCGATGCACGCTGGCTGCGAAGCTTCGAGCCGCTGCGCATTTATAAGGACGAAAACGCGGACAACATCCAGGAGTCGTATTACACGCATTGGCGACATTTAACCAATATCGCGCGTCCCGACAACGGCTGGCGTGTATGCCGCGACATTTCCGACATCGAACAGTTCGGGGTCGTTGACGATCTCAATTTTCCTGTCGAGCAATGGACGATTTACGTTCCGCCCTTCGCTCACTTCACCGGCGATCCGTTAGTAAGTACGGGCCATTATCCAGTGAATCCCAATGTTGGGGTGTTCAATCAGCAATGGAACGATTGGTTCTCGTTCCAAGGCTATGAGACGGCACTTCAGTTTCCAGATAATGCACCCGCCAATTTCATCAAATTGAACGATTTGAACGCAAACGGTGTTTACAACGAACAAGCGGTGGGGGAGTTGCCTGAGGACGAGTTCATCTTTAACAGTCGGCGCAACTTGATCAGCCGTCGGCTCGCCGACGCCGATGGCGATGGCTTCACCGATTCCTTTTGGTTCCTCGCGCCGTCCACTATCCAATCCGGTATCCGCTCCGTGGTGGCGGTGTCGATCATCGACAACTGCTCGATGTTGAACGTCAACGTTGCCACGCGGCTCATCGTTAATGATCTGCCGCCGAACCTCGCAGGCTTGAAGCGCACCATAGGCAGCACGCCTGCCGATCTTGCCCTGGTCGGTCAGCTCATCGCTGGCATCCAAGCCAGCAATTTCAACGTCGGTTTTTATGACAATCCGGAACATGACCGGGTTGGTCTTGGCACGGGATTTCCCAATTCATATCAATTCGATTATCTCGCTCCTGACCGCTGGCCACGGCATTTGCTCGAAGTCGGCTTGCCAACGTACGCGGGGCCGGCTCTCAATGTCCTCACTCAGCAAAACCGCCTGGACTACTGGCTAGGCTCGGCTTCGCATTCGCCCTCCGATGTCGTGCCCTCGCGGTACACGCCGTTCACGTTGTCCGATGAGATCGAACTGCGCTCGTACTGGGGCCGCAACACGCCGTACAACTTTAGCCGTTTTGAGTATTCGGTGCAGTATGAGAATGTCGTCCCCGGAGAAAGTTTCCTGCGCGCCAACACCGGCAACGACGAAGCCAGCGAGTTCGGCGATGTCCTGCCCAACCGCATGCTGGTCGCCGACCCTCGCCATCGCCTCACCATGTACAGCGCGGCCCGCAACGACCTGATGCCCGCGTACCTGTGGATGTATCCGCAGAACACCGACCTGAACAACAGCGGCGGCCAGGCCGACGTGCTCGACGACACCATCTTCAACCGCGGCATGCAGAAGTTCGACCTGCGGCAGACGTATGGCCAGACCATCGATGTCGATCTTGATCCGAACGCGCTGCCTTTCGTGGATTTTTCGGAAGTCACGAATATCGCCAACCCCAGCCGGGCCAATTTTCTGTGGGGCCTGGCGTTGCGGGATCGGTTCAAGCAGGCGTTGATGGATGAGCAAAGTGACCCCCTCATGCCTATTCCCACCGCATATTTCAGCGAAACGGCGGGCAATAGTACCGTGGTGTTGCGCGACGCCACCAACGAGATGGCTACGGCGTTGGCGGCCAACGTCATCCAGCGTCGCGACAAAACCATCTTCGCAAACCCGGCAACGTTCGGCATCGAAACCTCGCCACTCAGTGAAACGCTGCCGGTGGTGGGATTGGAGGGTGCGCCAACCCCGAACGCCCGCATGATGGGCATGGAGCCGCAGCCGTTCCTGGTCGAGGCGTTTATTGGGCACGTTTACAAGGCGATCGAGATTCCCGATGTGGACCCTCAAGGCGATCCATATACCAACGCGGGCGGGTATGTGGTGCTTGATCCCGTCAGCGGCGGTGCTGATCAGGATCGGCGAACGACGATCGTCGTTGTGCAAATCGCCAATCCCTACGATTCGCCCATCGACCTGAACGGTTACACCATCCGGGTCTTTGGGCGGGAATATCACCTGCGCGACATGACCGAAAACAAAATTCTTCCCCCCGCCACGGAAGAACGACCGTCGACCGCGATCTTTTACATGGTGAATGACGGGTTCGACAACGATCTTGATGCGGATGCCCCCGCGACGTTGCCAAATCCACAGCTCGGCACCGATCTCGCTCTGACCCGGTTCGGCTCGCGATGGAGACGTTTTCTCAGCATTTTGCCTTCGGACCTCGTGAATACCGGCAGCATTGCGCAAGTGGTGCCGGGCACGGTGGGCAACGTCTGGAATGACGATCGCGTTGATTACGACTCAAACAACGATGGCATTACACTGGTCCGCACCGATGAGGGTCTGACGATTGACCCGCTGCCCGATGCTGACGATCAGCTTGTGGTGGTGGATCGCTTCGATGCCCCCAGTGAATTGCCGGCGAGTTCATTTGTCGGCGCGGTGAATTCGCTCGGCACGCTCAATATCGATGATGAGCCGGCGACTCCGGTCGATCAACCGGACGTTCCGCCTGTGGGCGCACCGTATCCGATCGGCATCACCCTTGAACCCAACGGCCCCGAGCCGGGCAATCGCTTCCGTCACTGGGTGCAGTGGGCCCGCGTCACCCGTGCCTGGGGCGTTGATGTGGACAATGACGGCGCATACGACCAGGACGAGAAAAGTTCGCGATTCGTTTTCGGCGACAAGGCGGTCAGTACGGCTAGCGAGACAGCGCCGCCCACCGCCACGGTGGTCGCGGGTGGAAACAAGTATCGGTTTGATGAACCGCCGGACCAGGTTGATATCGCCGTGGTGCCGCCTGCCTTCACCGGTTGGTTCCGGCGGGATTATGTGGGACCGGACGCGCTGAATCCGACCTATTACTCCACGCGTAGCGGCAAGCCGACCTTCTTCGACATGCGCTCGCATGATCCCAATGTTGATCCGCTGCTGCTGCCCACGCCGGTCGACCGTATTTTCAATTTTCCCGACAAGGGTTGGTATAGCCAGACGGGCGGCGTCGATGGCGCGGTCATCGATGCCACGGCGTTCCGCCTTGACTTCCCGTTTCAGATGCTTCATAAGGATGGCGAGTACCAGCAGATCGGCGAGGTGCTGAACACGTTTTGCTTCGGTCACAAGATCGACGCGACCGAAGCGGGCGGCGCGGTGACCTACAACAGTACGATCAAAACTTTCAGCGAATACTTGAATGCTGATCCAGCCAACATTGCCCTTGTTGGTGAGGACTTGTATGTGAATCGACTGCGCAATACCTCAGACACGGCAGTCGGAAGTCCGGCCACCTTCCTTGGCAACACCATCGGCGTGGGCGACCCTCTCAATACCGCCGACCCCCGTCATGCCTATCCCGACCTGCCCGCCGCGGCGAGATTACTTGATGGCCTGGTCTGTGATGGCCCCGGCTTGAACGGCACCTACGGCATCGACAACTACGACCTCGCCAAGGGATTCGAGCGGCAGGGCACACCGGGCTTGGTGAACATCGCGACCGCACCGATCGAGGTGATGCGGTCGCTGCCGCACTGGTATCGAATGGTTCATGAGACCGGCCAGATACAGTTCATGCCGCCGTTCTTCACGGACCCCATGCCCGGCCAATCGCTGTTGTACAACCCCACGCCCACCGGCGTGACCCCGGTGCAGCCGCTGGTGATTGCGAACGCCCCAGATCCCAACGCGATGATGCCGCGCAGCAAGATTCCGGAGGCGATCGTGCATTTTCGCGAGCGGTACAACGGCATCATCGGGCCAACTCTGACCGGTTTGCGCGGCGGGCCTAACTTTGAAGGCCGCGCCGGCGGCGCGGGGATCTCCAGCATCGGTGAATTGCTGACGCTGAACGTCAACGGCGAACTCCCGCCAGCGGCAACGGGTCCATACATCACCGACAACGTGAATACCCCGAACGACCACGTTTATGACACCCAGTGGCGAATCGACCTAGGGTTCCCGGACGTAACCCCGGTTGCGATCTTCAAGCACCCGTTCGTTGACACCACCGATCCGGTGACGCGCAAGCCCATCTCGTTGCGGCTGAGCACCGATTTGAACGACATTCACAACCCGCGTACGGCACCCGCACTCGCTTGGGACCTCCGCCGGCATCGCGATCTCGTCGCCGGCGACGCCGAGGAGGCGAACATGCTTTTTGCTGGCGCTTCCAATCTCATCACGACGCGCAGCGACACCTTCACCGTGTATTTCAAGGTGCGCAGTTTCCGCCAGAACACTTCGGTAAGTCCGCCGATCTGGGATGCCACCAACAAGGAATACATCGTCGATGACAGCCGCTACGTCATGCTGGTCGATCGCAGCGGCGTGAACAGGCCGGGCGACAAGCCGCGGATTCTTTACTTGGAGAAATTGCCGAACTAGGAATGTGGAGAGCGACCTACGCGAAGTCGCAAGCGGCGGAACTGGCCCAGCACTCAGAATTCAGCACTCAGAACTCGGAACTCAGAACTCAGAACTCAGAACTCCCTCTCGCCATCCCAGACCGCGCCCCGTCACGCTCATCCGCTGTGGGGCGCGGTTGTTTTTACCGGTGGGGAAGGGGAGAGAGGGGAGGGCATTTGCACGTTTTTCATGCGCCTTGAGCGCACGGACGGCGGAAGTATCCCTCATTGGTGGAGACCCACTTGCTTCCTCGTCGTTGTGGCGTTGTAATGGGGGAGGGGGGTCGCGGAACAGATTTTGATGGAATCCCAAGCCTCCGCGGAAGTGGGGTCATGACGTGGTGAACGCTCAGCCGCCCGATCCGAACGACGATCAGAACCGGAATTTCAACCGCCCCTCGCCGGATATGCGTGAGGACGACAAGCCGACGGTGCCGCCTCCGTCGGGGGCGGCGGGGGCGTCGAGCCCGACGAGCATCGGCCAGTTGTTCGCGCAGCGCGACGCGCCGCAGCGCATCGGGCCGTACCGCGTCATCCGCCAGGTCGGCCGCGGCGGCATGGGGGTTGGTGTTTCTCGCCATCCGCGACGATGATCAATTCCACAAGCGCGTGGCGATCAAGGTCGTCAAGCGCGGCATGGACACCGACGACATCCTCCGTCGCTTCGAGATGGAGCGGCAACTGCTCGCCGCGATGAACCACCCCAACATCGCCCGCCTCATCGACGGCGGCGAGACCGAGGACGGCCGGCCGTACTTCGCGATGGAGTACATCGAGGGCAAGCCGATCGGCGAATACTGCGATGACAATCGCCTGCCGATTGCGGATCGGTTGAAGTTGTTCCAACAGGTGTGCCAAGGCGTGCATTACGCGCACACGAACCTGGTGGTGCATCGTGATTTGAAGCCGGGCAATATCTTGGTGACGAAGGAGGGCGTGCCCAAACTGCTGGACTTCGGCATCGCCAAGCTGCTCAATCCCGAGATGACGGTGTTCAAGCACGATCCCACGGGCACGGCCATGCGGCTGATGACGCCCGAGTACGCCAGCCCCGAACAAGTGCGCGGCGATGCGCTCACCACCGCCAGCGATGTGTACGCCTTGGGCGTGCTGCTGTATGAGCTGCTCACCGGCCATCCGCCCTACCGATTGCAGAGCCGAATCGAATCGGAGATCAGGCATGTGATCTGCGATGTTGATCCCGACAAGCCAAGCACCGCCGTGAGCAAGGTCGAGGAAGTTCCGGCGGACTTTCCGAACGAGCCGGGCAAGCAGCCGACGCGGACGATAGGGCCGGGCGAGGTGGCGAAGGCGCGCGAGGTCAGGCCGGACCGGTTGCGACGGCGATTGCTGGGCGACATCGACAACATCGTGATGATGGCGTTGCGGAAGGAGCCGCGCAAGCGCTACATGTCGGCCGAACAATTCGCCGAGGACATCGAGAGGCATCTGGA
>Ga0163154_10007168_pt1 | contig 13389 bp, 10 predicted proteins | sample OliLakLV19MP9P1_FD_148649 | JGI IMG/M metagenome (GOLD analysis project Ga0163154, IMG submission 148649) | Freshwater microbial mat bacterial communities from Lake Vanda, McMurdo Dry Valleys, Antarctica - Oligotrophic Lake LV.19.MP9.P1 | ecosystem: Environmental > Aquatic > Freshwater > Lake >... | reverse complement strand
CATTGTTAAGATTGTCAAGTCGTAATATGTCGTTTAATTTAATACTATCCATTTTCTATAATTCATTCGTTTCGGGTGTCTTCTTACCATTGGCTATAACGGTTTGCAGCTACAAGAAGTTGGCGATTTCCCTGCCTGACTGCCTCAAGCAGGCAGGGAAGCACTAAACTTTCTGCCACCACAAAACTTGATACCCTGCCCGACTGCGTCATTCAGGCGGGGAAGCACAATCCCGATAGCTATTAGGATCGTTTAACCACTGAACCGCCAATTTTTTGTAGGTGCTGTTATCGGTTCGGTGTTCTTTTTCGTCCGTATGTATGTCTGGCGTTTTGGGCGTGCGGTTGGGCAGACACACTCTTTGCCAAGTTTGGTTTGCAGCGTTGGCTGGTGTGGTTTGGCAATGTGTGTGGCTGTGAAGGGTTGGCTTATACATTCAGTTCCGTTTTTAATGTCTTCAAAATGTTTACTGTCCGTCCTATTTCACTGCTATGCTCGTTTTTATTAATATCGTTATGGTTTAAGGGATTTAATACCAATGGTAACAAATTATCAATCTCGTCTTTCGTGTTCTGTGTCAGATTGTAATTTGCTGGACTTGGATGTGCAGTTATAAATTTCTTAGTGGCTCCCCAAAACTCGTCTGCTTTGAGCTTACTTTGGTCAACCACAAATTTTACGGTCACTTTTCCGAAACAGAACTGTTTTAAGGTAGCTTCAAAGGCTGAACGCAGATAAACCCCTGCTGCTTTATTGTCTCCTTTGCTGTGATAGTCTTCTGCGGTCTGAATGAAGTAAGTTAAATGGTCATTGCTGCCTGGACCTTTGATTTCTTTTACAACAGGAATGGTAAACCCTTTCTTTGTCCGACCTGCATAAATTTCAAAGCATTTCCATTTATTATTTCTGTTCAAATAATTTGTCCGCACAAATTCATACCAAGGCTTGTCGTAAGTGGTAATGAAAACTTGGTAAGCAGAAAAGTCAGTGTTCAGAATCTCTAATAATGGCAGTCGGTTAGAAATATCAAGCCCGATAAAAATATCATCCAAGAAAAGAACTTTACAAGGAATGCCTTGAACGTGCCTTTTTACCATCCCCAAATAAATTGAAATCGCAATGGCTGATAATCTTGCTTCATTCAGAAAAATATGTGGCTTGTCAATTTCTTTTCCAAGATATTTGATTTTTACTCTTACGTGATTACGTTCAATAGATTTGTAATCTGCTGTTGGTTTTGCTTGAGTGTAGTTCAGTTTCAATTCAATGTTGTGACCGAATTTGTCCAAAATTGGTTGAGCATATTTCAAAATGTTTTCAATACTGGCTGTATCAAACAGCTTCTTAAAAGCAGTATCAAAAGAGTTGATGTTTTTATCAACTTCGTTTTTCTTTTGAGTGATATTAAACGCCTGACTGGTTTCTTTGGCAATGGCAGTTTCTACTTCTTCCCATAGTTCACCCAATTCCTTATTTCCTGTAATGGCTACACTTTTGAAATGTTTGAGAACGCCCTTAACTAACAAATCAAACAAATCAATTTCTTTATCTTTCTTGATGTTATGTATACCAAGTAAGTGTTTATAGGTTAGAAAGCTTTTGAGCTTGATAGCATCCCTAATGCTTGTATCTCCCGTAACATAAGTATTCTTTGAGCTTTTCTTTACGGTGTATTTTTTATCGGTAGCTGTTCCGTTTTTATCAGGATTGAAGATTACTTCGATATAGCCTTTGCCTTTCTGGGCTTTGGTTAGGAAAATGTTTTCCGTTTCATCATAGCTCAATGTCTCGGTAGAAGATTGAAAAAAGTCTTTCAACGCATAGTAAAAGGAACTTTTACCACTTCCGTTTTCACCATAGATAAACAGGTTTTTGCCATCCACATTGAATTCATTCTTACCATAGAATGCTTTATAGTCTTTTATTTCAACTTTTTTAATCTTCATTTATTCCCTCAGTTTTACCCTCACTTATTCCCTCATTGACACCTTTTTAACTCACCTATATGATTCTTTTTCGGAGCTAATTATTTTATCTCGCCACTTTGGCGAGTAATTGGCGAGATGGATAATTAATCCACTCTTGTCAATGATTTATCTCGCCACTTTGGCGAGTAATTGGCGAGATTATTATTCATTCATTTGGTATCTGGTACTTGGACCAGAACCCACCTTAATCAGCAGCCCTTTATCAACCCATTCTTTTAAATAGCGTTCTGCTGTTCTAGTCGCTAAACCAGTGAATTGAACAAACTCAGATTTTGATACAGGACGTTTCTCTCTGAAAATTTCAAAGTTTTTAAGGTCTTCTGAACTCAAATCATTAATATTACTTTTTCCAACTATTTCTTTTACTCCCTCACTTGTTCTTGGAAAGCTTAAGGTTAAAAATGGTTCTTTAAACGTGTATTTAGGAATAGGTAAGCCATATTCTTTATTCAAAGATTTGAAAGTTTTCATTCCAAATCCCTTTTCTTCCACATAATCCATCAAGCTAAATGCGTAAATAATAATCGGATTTCTGCTTAATGAAGGAGCTTCAAAGGTGTTGAGCTCATCCAAGGTAATTGCCGGAAGCGGTTGGCCAGGACTAGTAACAATAATTTTGTTCTCATCGATCTTGATTTCACACTTAGCGCCTTCAATTTCATAATCTCTATGAACTAAAGCGTTTACTATCGCTTCACGTAGAACGTCTATCGGAAAGTCCGGAATATCTTTTCTTTTGAAACTACTGGTATCTTTAGATAAGGGCAATACTTTTTTCAACCATTCTTCAATTTGGTCGGGCAAAAGAACTAATGCTTGATCAAAATCTTTTGGCTCTATTTTTTGGTTGCCATAGGTTACGTGAGCTTTTAAAACAGCATTCTTGAACTTTGTTCGTGGATTTTTTCCAAAAAGTAACACTCCAAAGCCAGTCGGAACAAAATGTTTTTTCTCTTTATCCCATTCCATTGCACCAAAATCAGCCAAGTATTCCAGAAATGCTTCATCTGTTGGTTTGTAAACCAAATTCGCCTCCTTAATGAATTTTTGAAGTGCCTCATCTGAGAACTTGCTACTATCATAATTGGCTATAGGAAGTTCAATAGCTGTGCGCAAATCCTCTTCCTCTTCGGCTTCGTTTTTTCTTTCCAATGCTTGATTTATAAATGCAGAATTTTCAACTTCAATAATTCGCTGAAATTCACGGTCAAACATTTTTACTTCTACTCCGTGCTTTTCTAAATGCTTAATGCCTTTACCATCAACTGTAGGATCTGGGTCTTCTATTCCGACAAATACTTTTCTGATTCGGGCATTGGTTGTTCTACGGCAGCAAGGTACTTTGGGAGAATTACGTTCTACACAAGGTTCAAGCGTAGTAAACAAGATACTTCCTTCCAAATTTTCATTAGGAAATTTTCTTTCGATTAACGTAAATTCTGCGTGATCACCTTCACGTAATTCTCCACGATAAGCGGTTTCGATTCTACCATCAGGAAAAAGCAATACAGCACCCACTTTTGGGGGCACTTTGCCATCAGGTCTTGGCTCATTAACGCTTTTATTCATCACGTCAATAGCCATTTGCATCAGTTCTTTATCGGTATATTGTTTTTTAGCCATATTATTTCTTTACTTCAACGCCTCCTTAATTATCCTAACTTCTTCCACACTATCCAATGTTTCTATGGCAAACCGCACAGGATGACTAGGGTCGTACAACCGCTCAAACTCGCTTTGGATAATGGCAAGCTTTTCTTCTTCACTCATCTCATCAGTTATTGGCTTCAAATCACCCAAATGCTTTAGGATTTCTTTGCCTGCTGATTTGATTTCTTCGGGGAAGTAGAGTTCGTAGATAAGTGAGTTTATTAATGAATGAAAAAATGATTTAATGATATCCGAATTTGATTTAGTTGGTAAGTATTCCAGATATCTTACCAAAATATCAACTTGACTATTTGATTTTTTCATAGGCAGATAACCCAAGTAACTTCCTTTGATTTTAGGGAAAGTATCGCGGTCATCTCTAAACTTATTAATCCAAATAAATGCGGTAATCTCAGAGTTTAACTGAGCTAATATACTTTCAGGAGAATCGGATGAGAATATATTTATCATAAAAGCAGTATTAAGCACAGGATATCCGCACCTATCAATAGCTCCTATCGGAAATTTTCCAATTTGCGGTACGAGTATTTTATTTTTTGATAATTGAGCATTATCATTCCAACAACCACCTTGTTTAGCTTCACGATTGTAATAGCAATATCTATTAGCATATTTTAAATCAAATGGCTTGATATCCTTTCCTGTATAGCATCTCTTATGATATTCCGTTAATATAGATATATCTGGATTTTGTAAAACGTCCAAAGGATATTTTTTTCTATCTCTCAATTGCATTCCAAAATTTATATCAGAAATTGATTTTAATGATTTATTCTTTTGGTTATTAATGACTTCCAAAACTGCAGCCGCTTCCTTATTTATTGGTGGAATAAATAATATCTCGTCAGTCTCGAAAAAAGAAAAAGGAACTTCAGCGATCTTTTTAATTACCAAATTATTGTGGGCATTTAGAATTGCTTTATCAAATTTTACTTTTGGTGTTTGGTTAATACCTAAGTGAGTAATACTTGTATTGACACTTGCAGAAAAGATACTACCTTCAAGAACGATTATATGGTTTAAGCTATTTCTAAGTAAAAATTTTCTTAACCCTTTTGAATAGTTGTTAGATTGGTAGTTTGTAGGTGTTATGTATGTTACACTTCCAAAATAGTTTTTTAATCTACACGCTTTTTCAAAGAAAAGATGATATAGGTCTATTTTATAAGAGGCAATTGAATAATTTGATTTAAAGAAACTCAGTGCCGTTTTATCTTTATATTCATCTTGTAGTAGTACGTATGGCGGATTCCCAATCACCACATCAAAACCGCCTTTTTCACGCCATACTTCTGAGAAAAAGAGTTTGAAGTCAAAGTCTATCTTGTATCCTGCAAACTGCTCTGCCGAGTCCAGCAACTCACGCATTTTGGTGTTGATTTTCTGACGCAGGGCTTTCTTTTTGAAATCGTCTGTGATGTTATAGAATTCTTCTTTGAGTACTTCCACCTCTTTTTCCACCAGCAAGTTTCTCATTGCAGATTCAGGCAATCCAATTAACGAATTCCCACACACAATTTTATAATCCAAGTTAGGCAGGGTTTCAATCGGGTCTAGGTCGTCTTCGTCCACCACAAGCGAGAGCCACAAACGCAGGCGGGCAATGTCTATGGCACTGGCATCTATATCCACTCCGTAAATACTTTCCTGTATAATGTGGCGTTTTAGGCGGTAGATGTAACGACTTTCACTGTAACTTTCTCGGTAGGGTATTTTAAACTCTTCCAGTTTTTTGCCCAAATAATCATAACTGAAATGCGGTTTCAGTACCAGCATCGCATTTACCAACTCGTGCAGTAAGCCTACTGGAAAAGCCCCTGAACCAATGGCAGGGTCGCAAATGCGGATATCGCTTAGTTTTTGGTCTATCAGATCAGCATTTTGGCGAATGCTTTTGGGTAATTGGTATTTGTAGGTTTTGGTTTCGCCTTTTGCAGCTACGCGTTCATCATTTTCCAAGGCAAAATGGCCTTCACGAATGTAGGTCTCTATGTCTTTTTTCGGTACTCGAATATTGTCGCCATGTTCTAACTCAATTTTTAAATTGCCTTTTTTATTAGCACTACCTCCAAACATTTTGGTTTGGTCATCACCCAATTCCTGATAGCTGCTTGTGCCACTATTTAGCGAATTATCCAAATAATGGATCAAACTTTCTTGACACATGTAATGCACAATTTCTCGTGGCGTATAGAAAGCGCCTTTGCTTTTTCGCTCAGAAATGTCGAGCATATTTTCAAATACTTTCCCTAGCATTTCAGGGTCAACGGCTACTTCTTTGTCCAGCGGTTCATCTTCTTTTATTGTAAAGTTGTAGCGGTCGAAAACATCTAATGCTCCTGTGCCTTCATCTCCTGATTTATTTTTATCCTTATTTCGGAACAGATATTCAGGTATTGTAATATTGGCGGTTTCCCAATGGTAATCGGCTTCAAACAATCCACCATTCAGAAAAGGAATGCGGCAATCAAAACGCTTGTAGTACGAGTTCACATTGTCTCGTTCTTTGGCTAGGGCTTCATAAAACAAATATTGTAGTTTGTCTTTGAAAAAATTGACACTTTCGGTTTGTGCTTGTTCGTAAAGTTCTTGAACAAATCGTTTTTTTCCTGTTCCCCAACGTTCGTTTTGGGCAACGCCCAACCAACCTTTTTTCTGCAAGAAGTATAGGAACACAATCTGGCCCAATAATTTTTTGGTAAAGCGAGCATTGTCAATTCCTGCTTTGGCCAGTTCGGCTTTTACGTGTTGGTCGTTTTCAAAATGCTCAAAAAGTTTAATGTACAGGTCTTTGTATTGGTTGAAGAATTCGTCTGTAACTTTTTCAATGCTGAATGCTGCTTCGAGTTCTTCAATGGTAGGGTTGTTGGCAATGTTTTGCAACAGGGGCAACAACTGATTTTTGGCGGTATGGGCTTTTTCGTATTTTCCTACCAAAAAGGAATAGCGTTTGGCAGGGGTAAATTCTTTTTTGGTTTTGACCTTACCTTTTGCTTCGTCTAATTCAGAACGGTATTCCAGTTTGATAAATGAAAAACGCCAGTCGGCACCATCATCTTCTTTTGAGTAAAAAGCCACCAAGGCATAATCTTTTTCAAACTTGCTCAGGTGCTTGATAACAAAATTTCTAAGAGATGTTCTTGCTCTTTCCAATTTGTTAACGCTTTTCACTTCTACAATTAGCACGTCAAGTGCTTCTCCTTCTGGGTCTATGTATTTGCCAATGCGTTTGTAAGAATTGATATGCTCTTTGTAATCGTCCCAAAGTAAATTTCCAGCATACACATTATGCTTCGGCTCTATGTCGTTCAATAAGTTCTTCGCAAAAATCGTGAACCGCTCTTCATTAAACGAATCATTAAACGTGTCTTCTATCAGTATTTGAGCTGTTTTCTTGTCCATTAGTCTAATAATTTTTTCAAGGTTTCAGAATTAGGTAAATCTTCCTTGTATTTTTCGGGCAATTCGTTGCTCGTTTTATAGGTAGCAACACCCATAGCTTTGTTAAAATCTCTAAAGCTATATTCTATTGTTTTGTTATTTTTTTCTTTGCACAAAATAATTCCTATGGACGGATTTTCGTGATTTTGTTTGATTAAATCATCTAAGGCAGAAAGATAGAAATTCATTTTGCCAAGATATTCAGGTTTAAATTTTCCTGTTTTCAGTTCAAAAGCTACTAAGCATTGAAGTTTCCTGTTGAAAAATAACAAGTCGATAAAATATTCTTGTTCTTCAACAATCAATCTGTGTTGGTTGCCCATAAAGGCAAAATCATTGCCAATGGAAAGAATGAATTTCTTGATGTTTAATACGATTTGCCGCTCTAATACCCGCTCATTGTCTTCCTCATCCTCTTCCAAGTTTATAAAATCGAGCAGGTACTCATCTTTAAACGTTTTTAAGGCCTTTTCAAAATGATTTTCAGCTAATGTTTGATTAAAATTGTTTGGTAAAGCGCCTTTTTGGTGAAAAAGTTTAGCTACTATTTGCTTTTCTAGGTGGCGGTAATTCCAAAATTCGGTTGCCACGTAATTCACATAGAAGAAAGCCTCCTCAAAATTTTCGCATTTAGCAGCAATGCTGTAATGATGCGTGAAACTGACAGAGAAAAAAACAGCTGAAAAATTATCAGGAAGTTGTTTATCTAATTGGTTCGGCAGTGCCGAACCGATTTGCAAATCCAAATTCCACAATTGGTTCGGCAATGCCGAACTGATTTTTAGGTGCTTCATCCAAAAATCTGCAAACACCCTCATTTTCTTTAGGTTACCGCTTGAAAAGCCACGTAATCCGGGCAATTCGTTTTGTAATTCAACAGAGATTTGGTCTAAAACCTTTGAGCCCCAAGCCTCTTTAGTAGCTGTATCGCTAATTTTTCGACCTATAGAAAAATACAAACCAATAAGTTCCTTATTGACCAATTTAGCCGCTTGAAACCTGCTATTCAGAATGGCACTTTTCAGTTCAAGGATGATGTTTTTATATTCAGGCTGTTCCATTGCTATTTGGTTATATATCCTGAAAGGATGACTTCACGTTTTTGAAATTTCTTGGCATTCTTTGCTCCTTCAATCGCCACATAACGGATGTTTTTTTCCAATATATGTAGCACTTGAAGTGGGTCAGTAGTTTTTTCCAGTTCGTTTTTAATCAACTGTGCTGTTTTCTTGGCAATCGTCCCTTGAGTCAGCATTTCTTTTACCCCATTTATAAATTCATCATTGGAATCTGTAAACCCTTTAAAATTTTTGAAAGATTTGTCTTTTAGTCGGTTTTCAATGTATTTGGCATTTGACCGACCGCCACTTCCTTTGGTCTCTTCATCACCAACGGTGGTGTCCAATTCAAATCGGGTTTTATTGGTTTGCAGTAAATGGTAATATTCGTTCGGAATGTTTGCTCGTTTGGTGTCGGGTTTACACTCCAGTTCTTTTACCGCATCAAAAAATGTAATCTCACCTGATTTACCACTTTCATTAATGTAGAACTTTTTGAGTTTTCCAATTCGGAAAAAAGTTACCAATTGGTCGGCATCTAGTTTTTCTTTTTTAAAACCTGAACGTGCTTTTTTAGGAAGGTTTTTAATTTTCTCAAACAAGTCGGGCTGTTCGTCTCGGATTTTTCGCATCATTTCCAGATACTTTAATTCAGAATCGCCTTCGCCATCTTCGCCTGTGTAAGCAGTTTTACTATTCAAGGTATTGAACAATTCCTGACTGCCAAATTCTTCTCCGTCACTCAGATATTTAGCATCTTCTCCCAAAATGTCATGAAACATTTGAATTTTGTTGGTTATGTTTATTTCCAATCCAAGATGTTCATCAGATTGAGTAGTTGGGAAGAAGTTGAAAATATGAACCTGTTGAAATTTACTTCCCAAACGATTTACACGACCTGCTCTTTGTAATACACGAGTTGGATTCCAAGGTAAATCATAATTTACCAGCACGTTGGCACGGTGTAAGTTGATACCTTCTGCTAATATATCTGTGGCAATCAAAATTCTCAACTCATTTGTTTGCTCTTTCGCTTTTCTGTTCGGGTCGTAGTTGGATGTTATCAGATCACGAGAAACGGTGTGGTTAGATGTCAATTTTTTATCTGAGTGTCGTCCACCTGTGCTAGAATAAAACATTACCTGTCCTGGGAATTCGTCAATCAAAGCTTCATAGATATAATCACCTGTTTCTTTTGATTCTGTAAAAACAACCAATTTATTGCTTTTGAGTGCTTTGATTTCTTTTAAGTCACGAATAAACTGTTCCAGTTTTGGATCGGAGTCTACTTTTTTCCAAAGTTTTTTTATCTCTTTCAGAATTTCTAAATCAAATTCCAATTTGGTAACAAACTCCTTCCTGAAATCCTTTGAATCGTATTTATGTGCTTTTTCGTCTTCTACAAATGCTTCTAGTTTTTCAATATTGTCGCTTTCTATCAAGTCATACACATCTACTTTTTTGCTGATGTAAACTGTGCCATTGTGGAACATCTCAATGAATTTTTCATAAGAGATAATAAAGCGGTCAACACTTTGACGAAAGGCGTGGAAGCTACTTTCCAAACGCTTCACCAAAATCCCTTTCATAAAGCCACCAACATTTCGTTGCTGTTGCCTTTCAAACTCCGTTAAGGTTTTATTGCCAATATAATAGAGCAAAGGTGTGTATCGGGCATAAGTAAACTCCGCCAACTTTTTAATGGTTTCAATGAATGTTTGTTCCAATTCGCCTTCATATTCGTAAACAATCTTTTGCGGATTATCCAAATCAGGAAATGTTAATCCCTGCATTTTCATGTCCTGTTTGAAATAGGTCATAACATCTTTTCGAGTTCTTCGAACCATTACATAGCGGAGAATGCTGTTTCGGATATCGTCAGAAACCTCTTTGATTAGCTTTTTATAATCGGGGTCGGTTTTTTCAAGTTTTGACAATTTGGTTCTAAAACCTGCAAAGTATTTTTCCAGATTTTGAATGCCCGGAATGGTAGAATTTTTTGGTGCTTGGAAAAGTTTTAATTGAGCAAAAATATCATCAACGGTATTGTTTAGTGGTGTTGCAGTAACCAAAATCACTTTTTTGCCTCTGCAAATATCCAATAGATTTGCATAAGATTGAGTATTTTCATTTCTGAAACGGTGAGCTTCATCCACCACGATATAATCATAACGCTCTAAACCTTTTTTGATAATATGTTCCAGTTTACCAAGCGATTCTACTTCAAAACTGCGAATACCAAAATCAAACAAAGAATCTTTCCAATAATTTTTCAAAACAGGCGGACAAATCACTAAAGTTCTGCCTTGCAATTGCTGTAATAATAATGCAGTAATAAAGGTTTTACCCAGACCAACAACATCTGCAAGGAAAACGCCATTGTAGGTTTCCAAAATCTTTTTCGCCTGAACAGCAGCTTGATTCTGATATTTTAGTTTCATAAAACCATCTGGTAGAAAAGGCTCAAATTCATCTGCTAAATTGATGTCCTCCTCCAAATATTCATAGATAAGTTTCAAATACAATTCATAAGGCAAAATTTGGTCATTAAGCCAAGTCTTGTTTTGAATGGTGTCTATAAAATCATCTGAAATATCAACCGATTCTTTCCAAAGTGTGTTGAATTGTTCTTCAGCAAAAAGAACGTCTCTTTTGCTACGCAACTCAACATTAAATTCTCGATTAGCCACAAAACCCGATTCAGAAAAGTTACTTGAACCAGTAATTACAAAACCATAATCTCTATCTTCTGGCTTGAATTTCCCGATATAAACTTTGGCGTGAATATTTTTTGATGGGTATGCTCTTATTTCTAATTTTTTTCCGTTTCCGTTGAAGGCTTTGTCCATTGAAGGGTCTTGGCAATCCGCTTTCAAAAACTCAATAAACTTGCGAATACCTATTTCAAGTCTATTGTCGTTTTCATCACTATTTTCAATTTCCTCTTTCAGATTTGCCTGATATTTCTTTTTCGTCCGTTGGTGGGATTCAAAATCAATCATTCCTAATTCATGATGATATTGCATCATATCATACGAATCTCTGTCAATACTAAGTCCAACAAGAATTCTGATTTTCTCTACTGGTTCTAATGCATCATGCAATTGATAAAAACCGCTGGCTCTGAAATAGCCAACCAACACATCAAAAAGTTGAGTGTCTTTTAAGGTTGATTTGAATCTGCTTAATAAACTATGTCCTTCTTCATTTGTGAAGAAAGTTAAGTCTGTTTGGTCTATTTTATTTTCTAAACTCATATTTACTTGCGGCTTTTTAGACTGTTAAGCGTTTCTTCCAAGCCGCTCTTTAAAAATTTTAATTCTCCCAAGTCTGATAAAATAAACGCTTTGATGAATTCAATCTCCATTTCCATTTCCTGAGTTTCCAAAGTCTTGGCAAGAGTCGGCAACATTTCTTTTGTCGCAACTCTTTCGCTTCGCTCAATCTTACTCAAAATAGAAGTGTCAATGTCAAGTTCGGCTGCTACTTTTCTAAGTGGAAGTCCGAGTTGTTCTCGTCTGTTTCGTAAATATTCTCCAAAAGAATTCATCTTGTCGTATTTGTTTGGACTGATTCGTCAAAAATACAAATTTTAATTTTATTTCTGTTGTCCGTGCGTTGGAAAAATTCAAGCTCTTTTGGTTTTTTAGTTTGGCTTTGTGTGTCGGCAAAAACCAAATGTGCTTGAATGTGCGGCTGGCTTTCTATAATGAGGCACAGTCGAGTCACCCAAGGGAGTTTCACCCTTAGGTTCTCACGGAACCGTACGTGAAAGTCTCCCTTCATACGGCTCTTCCTGTTAATCACAAATGTATTCACTACATCATGGATACACCAATGTAATTGGTTGAGATTTCGTCTCATAGTAATCGATCATCCCAAAATTCTTGGTTGTCTGAAAATTATAAAACTAACAGGCTATGCTCTTCGCTCCATTACCTTTCAGCAACTTCATCACTACTACAACATAGTCCGTCACTACTATCTCATGGTATCCTTCCATGTCGATGGTTTTGCAACTCATCAGAACAATAGCAATTTCTCTTGTTCCTTACAAAAGCCCATTATACGTTGCTGCCAGCTTTACCCCGAGTGCTATGCAATCAGAAAATAGGATACCCATTGCACTTTTATCTTGTCGTAGTCGCAAACGTAAACAACTACTTTCAGCACTGTCTATGCCATTACGAGGCTTCAATCACTGGTTTAAGTTCTTCAGCTCCGTATAAAATATCTACAGGAATCATTGTTCCCGTTTTTCCTTATCCCTGCCTGCCGGTAGGCAGGGCTCACCACAAGAAAATTTTCATTCTCTCGCAGCATAAGGTGACTTGCAAACTCCTCCTACCAAGCGTTTGCGGAAGGCCATTCAATTGCTATTATAGTATGCCGACCATTCTGTTCGCTCGAATTTCGCGCATAGTATTCTACTACTTCAATTGTCTTCCATCTTTTGTAAAGCATTCAATGCTGGTTGAGGACATTGATTCAAGACACACACGGTTTGCAGCTACAAGAAGTTGGCGATTTTTACCACAAATGTTAATGCGGAGACCCAATGTTTGATTAACCACAAATGTGTCCGCGGAGCACTGAACCGCCACTTTTGCCAAACCGCTGTTGAACTGACACCCTTCGGGTGAAGGCCTTGTAGTGTTATAGTAATTATCTTTGGGCATACTTAAACAACTATTTATTATGCAAGATGCTAAAAAAACAATTTAGGAAAAGTACCCCTCAATCTGGAAGCGCAAGGGCTGCTTTTAAAACTAGCAGACTTCCTTTCTGCTAAACATTATTCTCCCCGTACCATCCGCAATTACCTCTCTGAGTTGCGTTTCTTGTTTGGCTACTACAATGATGTAACGCCCGCCTCCATTTGCCAACAAGACATCGTTCACTATCTCAACTACATCAAGGCCACCCATGGTGTTGGCCGCGATAAATGTAGAATGGCCTGTTCGGCTTTTGCTTTCTTTTTTAAATATGTGTCCCCGACCCCTTATGTGCTTCCCAGCGAACTGTATCCTCGCAAAGAATTCAGACTCCCCGATATTTTATCGGTAGAACAATTCTCTAAACTATATGGCTGTATCACCAACCTCAAACACAAAGCCATCATTGGGATGCTCTACGGATCAGGTATTCGATTATCTGAATTACGCTTTCTAAAGATGGCAAATATTGATCGGGCAAACTTTCAAATTAAAGTCATTGCGGGCAAAGGAAAT
>Ga0163154_10007167_pt1 | contig 13390 bp, 11 predicted proteins | sample OliLakLV19MP9P1_FD_148649 | JGI IMG/M metagenome (GOLD analysis project Ga0163154, IMG submission 148649) | Freshwater microbial mat bacterial communities from Lake Vanda, McMurdo Dry Valleys, Antarctica - Oligotrophic Lake LV.19.MP9.P1 | ecosystem: Environmental > Aquatic > Freshwater > Lake >... | reverse complement strand
AAGAGCCTGCACCGTATGGCGTGAGCGCGAAATCCAACCCTTCATAATTGCCTGCGGCTGTCTCCATTTCATTCCGGCTCATCCTTCAAACTTCATCCTTCCTCCTTCATACTTTTCACCATGCTCGGCAGCACCCTTTCCAACGACCCGTTGGCGGACAAACGCTTCGACTTCCAGTTCGTCAATCCGCCCTCCGGCTACGAGCGGAGCAAGGACTACGACGCCGCCACCACCCGCGAGCCCATGCAAATCAACCCCAGCGTCCGCCAGAGGCTCGGCCAGCGCGGAATCAAACCGGAAACCCTGCCGCCACTGCTTGCTTCATCCTTCTCCCTTGCCACTTTTCAACGGGGCCAGCTCTTTTCCAGCACGCAGATTCCCGTCTACCTCGGGTTCCGCGCGAAAAACAAACACGACGCCTCTGTTGTCGAAAACGAACTGGCACTCGCCATCATGAACCTCGCCCTGCGCGGCATCGAGGCCGACTTCGGTCCCGAAAACGCCGACACCTTCCGCCGCGACCTCTCCATCGCTTTCCAATCTCCAACCCGCTTTCTGAAAGCCGCCTAATTCCATGAACGAACCCGCCAAATTCAATAACGTCGTCAGCTTCCTGTGGGCGATTGCCGACCTGCTCAACGGCGCTTTCAAGAAAAGCGAGTTCCAGAAGATCATCCTGCCGTTCACGGTGCTGCGCCGTCTCGACTATGCGTTGGAGAAAACCAAGGCCAAGGTGCTGGAGAACAAAGTATGAAGGATGAATTATGAATGATGAACGAGAGAAGCCGCCTGATCTGAGTGAGAGGACAAAAGTTTTCGCGCTTCGTGTGATCAAAATGTTTTCCGCGCTGCCCAAGACCGAAGTGGCCAGGGTGCTAGGAAAACAGGTGCTCCGCTCCGGCACCTCTGTCGGAGCCAACTACCGTGAGGCGCACCGCGCCCGCTCCAAAGCCGAATTCATCGCCAAAATCGGCGACTGCCTCAAAGAACTCGATGAGACTGCCTATTGGTTGGAACTCTTGGTGGATTCCGAAACCGTGCCCGCACCCCGACTCGAAGGATTGCAAGACGAGTGCCAGCAACTCCTCGCCATCTTCACCACGATCTCGAAAAACGCCAAGAGGGGAAATGATGAAGGTTGAAGGATGAATGATGAAAACTTCCAATCCATTGTGCGCCAGCGCTTTCTTCCTTCATCATTCATCCCTCATCATTCATCCTTCATAATGCAGCCCTTCATAATTCATCCTTCCTCCTTCATACTTTTCACCATGCTCGGCAGCACCCTTTCCGACGACCCGTTGGCGGACAAACGCTTCGACTTTCAATTCGTCAATCCGCCCTACGGCTATGAGTGGAGCAAGGACTTCGACGCAGTCACCACCCGCGACCTCCATCCCGACCTCCGCGCCGACTACGTCCTCGCCAACCACTTTTCCAACAACTGAGATCCCTTTATGTCACGCAAGAAACAAACTGACGCCACTGCTCCACTCGCGGGCGATTCCATTGCTTCCATCAAGTATCCGGCGAAGCGGAAGAATATCCCGCCCGCGGGGCTGGAGGCTCAGGGCACGCTTCAGGAGGCACCACGCCTTCGCTACGAATACAATCCGCATCTCCCGCCGGTGCTGCGCTCGGCCGCGGACGCGACGGCGACGGACAAGCTGCCGGATCTGCTGGCCATTGCCCGGAAGCGCGCCTTGACCGACGAGGAGGCGCGGGTGCTGGCCGAGGCGCTGCGGCGGCATGAGCCGTGGCTGGAGTGGAGCGGGAAGCGGGAGAAGCCGTGGTTCGAGGTCGAGCCGGTGGCGCTGCACATGCACGAGCGCGTCTCCACGCAGGCCATCCTGCGCGTGCTGGCGAGGGAGGATGTCGAGCGCGATCTCTTTGCCGATCCGCAGCACGATTACGCGCAGGCCGTGCAGTTCTACCAGCACGACGTGGACTGGGCGAACCGCATGATCCTCGGCGACTCGCTGCAAGTCATGGCCAGCCTCGCCCGGCGCGAAGACCTCGCGGGCAAGGTGCAGATGATCTACCTCGACCCGCCCTACGGCATCAAATTTGCCTCGAACTTCCAGCCGCAGCTCGGCCAGCGCGACGTGAAGGACCGCGAGCAGGACCTCACCCGCGAGCCGGAGATGGTCAAAGCCTACCGCGACACCTGGACGCTCGGCATCCACTCCTACCTCGCCTACCTGCGCGACCGGCTGGCGATGGCGAAGGAACTTCTCGCCGACTCCGGCAGCATCTTCGTGCAGATCAGCGATGAAAATCTGCATCGCGTGCGGTGCCTTTTAGATGAAGTTTTCGGCGCGAAGAACTTCATCAGCCACATTACTGTCAAGAAGACAACTGGCAGCACAGCGGACTTCATTCCGGGGTCTTGTGATTATGTGTTGTGGTATGGGCGAAACAAAGAAACGACGCGGTTCCGGCCACAGTTCGATGAGAAGAAGGCAGGCGACGAAGGGGCGACTGGTTACTCGCGGCTTGAATTATCTACCGGAGAAAAACGTATCCTTCGCGAAGCAGAAGTGAACAATCTTCCCGAAGGTTCCATTGTTTTCGCTGGAGATAACATCACGAGCCAAAGCATGGGCAGAGAGAAAGGCGAAGGGGCAGCAAGTTGGTTCAAGGTCGCTGTAGATGGCTATGATTTCACGCCGGGGCCGAAAGCGCGGTGGAAGACTAATGAGGAAGGAATGAAAAGGTTGCTTCTAGCGAATCGTCTCATTGGTGGCGATAGGACGACTCTCTCCTATAAACGCACGCTGCTCGATTTTCCCGTCACCCCGTTAGCTAACGTGTGGAGCGACACTGTCGGACAAAACCAACTTGGCGGTGAGAAGATTTATATCGTTCAGACCGCATTGAAGATCGTCGAGCGATGCATCTTGATGACCACCGACCCCGGCGACCTGGTGCTGGACCCAACGTGCGGGAGCGGGACGACGGCGTATGTGGCCGAGCAGTGGGGCCGGCGCTGGATCACCTGCGATTCCAGCCGCGTGGCGCTGGCGCTGGCCAAGCACCGGCTGCTGACCGCGAAGTTCGATTACCAGCAGCTTCGCCCGTTGAGCGCGGAGGACGTGGCGCGCAATCCGCACGGGACGTGGCTCACCGACCAGACGGGCAAGGTGCCCGGCAAGGCGACCTTTGCCTGCAAGACGGTGCCGCACATCACGCTCAAGAGCATCGCGCGGAACACCTCGCTCGATCCCATCTTCGCCAGACACGAGCCAATCCTCGCGACGGCACTGGAGCGGCTGAACCGCGAAGTGACCAAGGTCGGCGCGCCCTTGAAGGAAAAGCTGGTGGAGAAGCTAACCCGCAAGCATCGCGAAGAGGGCGCGAACGCCGTGACGGATGCCGACACGCGCCGCTGGCTGTTGCCGGACACGCATCCCACGCTCATCCGCAGTATCCCGGCAAAGAAGCCGTTCAAAGGCATCACGCCCAAGCAGGCCGAGAGCTATCGCGCCGCGATTCCCCAAGGCGGATGGAAGGAATGGGAAGCGCCCTTTGACACCGATCCCGACTGGCCCAAGCCCTTGCAGGACGCGCTGACCGCCTACCGCGCCGCGTGGCGGGCGAAGATGGACGAGGCGAACGGCTGCATTTCCGCCAACGCCGAGATGGAGGAACTGGTGGACAAGCCCGATCCGGTGAAGGACGTGGTGCGCGTGAGCGGCCCGTTCACGATGGAAGGCGTCATCGCCGTGGAAGACGGCCCCGACACGCCCATCGGCGGAGCGCCGGGCGAGCTGGACACCTTCGACGGCGACGCGGCGGTGCAGAATTCCGAGGCGCATCTCGACAAGATTCTCCGGCTGCTCAAGGCGAGCGGCGTGGATTTCCCCGGCAATAAGAACATGAAGTTCAGCCGACTCGATCCACTGACCAGCGCATCGCTTCTCCACGCCGAGGGCGAATGGATGAACGGCGACCAGAAGGAACGCCGCGTGGCCGTGAGCATCGGCCCGGAGATCGGCAACGTCAGCTCGATGCAGGTGGAGGACGTGATCCGCGACGCGAACCGCAAGGGCTACGACGACGTGGTCTTCGCCGGGTTCGGCTTCGACGCCTCGGCGCAGGATGCCATCGAGAGCGCCAGCCATCCGAAGGTGCGTCTGCACATGGCGCTGATCCGCCCGGACGTGGCCATGGGCGACCTGCTCAAGACGCAGCCCGGCAGCCAGCTTTTCACCGTCTTCAGCGCCCCGCGCGTGAAAGGCCCGACGGCGCAGGCGGACGGCGAGTTCACCGTCGAGGTCGAAGGCATGGATGTCTATGACCCCGTAAGCAACACGCTTTTCCCGACGGACAAGGAGCGCATCGCCGCGTGGTTCCTGGACAGCGATTACGACGGGAGGACGTTCTGCATCTGCCAGGCGTTTTTCCCCGACAAGAGCAAGTGGGCGAAGCTGGCCAAGGCACTTGGTGATGCGGACGTGATTGACGAAGGCGCTTTCGATGCGCTGAGCGGCTTGACGAGTCTCGCATTTCCCCGCCCCGAAAGGCTGGGCAAAGGCGAGACGTGGCGCGTGGCGGTGAAAGTGATCGATCCGCGTGGCAATGAAGGACTGCGAGTGCTAACCATGAAGGAGTAATTTATGATCGAACGCATCATCATCAACAACTTCAAGAGCCTGCGAGACGTGGACGTGACGCTGGGCCGCCTCAATCTTTTCATCGGCACGAACGCCAGCGGGAAATCGAATTTCTTTGACGCCCTGCGGGTGCTGCAAGGGATCGGGAATGGCTTCACCATCAGCGAGATTCTCGACGGCAAGCCGAAGAGCGCGACGAGTGAGGTGTGGGGTGGGATTCGTGGGGGGAGCGCTAAGGCATGCTTCTCGGACGGCGAGCACGGCGGGGAGATTTCGATCACCGTCTCAGGGAGACGCGCAGAGAAGCCAACGCAGACATGGGAGTTCATGATCGCATTTTCTCCGTCAGAGGGGAGGGTGACGAAGGAGCGGCTCAAGGTCGGTGGTGATGTTTACGACTCTGATCCCGTGTCGAAGAACCTGCCGACGGACCCGGTCTTTGAAGTGCGTTACTATGGCGGTGCGCAGGGCAAGCCACCCCATCTGAAATTCGAGCGCTCACGGCCAGTGCTGAGCCAGTTTGCGAAAGGGAACGGCGGCAAGTGGAAGAAAGCGCATGCAGAAGCGGCGGGTGAAGTGGCCTTGCTGCTGGCCAACACGCAGCGAGTGGACCCGCACCCGACCGAATTGCGCAACTATTCACAGGCACACCAGATTCAGCGCATGGGCGAGCACGGCGAGAACTTTGCGGCGCTGATCAAAACGCTGTGTCAGGATGCCAAGGCCAAGGATGCCTACCTTTCCTGGCTGCGACAGCTTCGTCCGTCCGAAGTGAACGATGTGGGGACACTGAGCGGAGCGGTGGGCGAACCGCTGTTCATGCTCAAGGAGGGAGGTAAAGAATTTCCCGCTCCCGTGCTGAGTGATGGCACTTTGCGTTTCGCAGCGATCACGGCAGCGTTCTTTCAGCCAGACATGCCGGGGGTGATGACCCTCGAGGAAATCGAGAACGGCATTCACGCCAGCCGTGTCCGCCTGCTGGTGGAGCTCTTGCGCAATCGTGCCGCGTCCGGGAAGACGCAGATCATGGCGACGACCCATTCGCCCATTGTTCTGGCTTGGCTGACGGAGGCGGAATACAAGACCACGTTCTTCTGCAAGCGGGATGAGACGACGGGTGAATCGAAGATTTGCGCGCTCCCAGACGTGCCGCACTTCATGGAAGTAGTGAAGAAACAACCCATTTCGGACCTGTTTTCGGAGGGCTGGCTGGAGACGGCGCTATGAGTTTCAAGGTATTGGTCATTCCCGAAGACCCAACGCACAACGGCTATATCTTGAAGCCGCTGGTGCAGGCTATCTTGGCGGATGCCGGCAAGGCGAATGCCAAGGTGGAGGTGCTGACCAATCCAAAGTTGGGCGGCTATGATCACGCGCTGAAGGCGATCAAGGAGGAGTTGCCGGATCGCTACGGCTTCTGGGATCTTTGGATTTTCATTCCCGATGCGGACCGCGCCTCGGTCGGAGCGATGGCGCAATTGGAGAAGGAATTGACCGACAAGGGAATCACCCTGCTGTGTTGTCCGGCGCACCCGGAGGTGGAACTGTATGCCTGTGCCGCGTATCGTTTGGAGATTCCCGGTGGATGGGACGCTGCCCGCCAAAACGTGCGGATGAAAGAGGACATCTTCGCTCCGCTCCTGACAAAGCATGGCGATGACCGCCGCGCCGGTGGAGGACGCGACCTGATGATCACGGAATCGTTGAAGAACCTGCCGCTGTTGTTCCAGCTTTGTCCCGAACTGAAAACCCTGCGTGACCGCGTCGCGAACTTGATCCAACCGCAATAGCATCATGCCTGAAAAACAGATTCCCATTCAGCCGGTCGAGAACCCGATTCTCTGCTCGCCCTACAAGGAGCCGGACCAGCACTGGCTCTATGACACCAAGACCGGTATCCCGTCGAAGACACCGGGGAGGCGACCGGCGAGCTATTGGTTCAAGACCGAGCGCACCGGGAGCGCGCAGATGTCGCTGCTGGCGGAGGAAGAGCGCGACGACCTCCCGCTGGTGAACGCCTTGCGCGATGACGTGCGCCGCTGGCACGACTCGGGCTGGGAGAACGCGAGCGAGACGACGAAAAAGCTGCTGCGGCATTGGTGGCGTGAGGACCGCGGACGGCGGTTGTTCTTCTGCCAAGTGGAGGCGGTCGAGACGATCATCTACCTGCGGGAGATTCTATCGCTCGGAAAGAAGCCGCGCTGGACGCCGAAGCTGACGCTGGAGGATTTCAAAACTCTGGAACAAGGGAAGAACCCGCGCCCCGAGGAGTGGGTGGCAAGAGTGGCGCAACACGCCAAGCTGGCCGACATCCCCAACGAAGCGGGACTGAAGGCGATCCACCGCTACGCCTGCAAGATGGCGACGGGCAGCGGCAAGACGGTCGTAATGGCGATGCTCATCGCGTGGGCGTTTTGCAATCGCGGCACGAAACCGGGCGACCCGCGCTTTCCGCGCCGCGCATTGGTGCTCTGCCCGAATCTGACGATCAAGGAGCGGCTGAACGTGCTGCGACCGGGCGACCCGAACAACTATTACGAGATGTTCGACATCGTGCCGTCCACGCTGCGGACCGAACTCGCGAAGGGCAAGGTGCTGGTGACGAACTGGCACTGGCTGGCACCCGAAGCGGAAACACAGAACGTGGGCGGAGCGCCCATCGTGAAACTTGGGCCGGAAGGTGCGGAAGCATTTGCACGCAACCGGCTCGGCGACCTTTGGGACGATGAGCCGCTGATGGTGCTGAATGACGAAGGCCATCACGCTTACCGGCCTGCTCCTGTGCCCGAGGGAGTGACGCTTACCGCCGAGGAAAAGGCGGATCGTGAAGAAGCGACAGTGTGGGTGAGTGGGCTGGACAAGATCAACGCTGCGTGTGGCATCGGCATCTGCGTGGATATGTCGGCGACGCCGTTTTACCTGCATGGCAGCGGCTACCCAGAAGGCTCGCCGTTTCCGTGGATCGTGAGCGACTTCTCGCTCGTGGATGCCATCGAGAGCGGCATCACGAAGATTCCGAGACTGCCGGCGATTGATAACACCGGGAGACCCGACCCGAAGTATTTCAAGCTGTGGGAGCACATCACCCGCGACCTGAAGAGTGGTGAGAAGTTCGCCGGCGGCAAGCCGAAGCCTGCGGTGGTTTATCGCAAAGCGGAGGATGCCTTGCTAACGCTGGCTGGTCAGTGGAAGCAGAAGCTCGATCAATTCTCGACATCGGCCCACGGCCAGGAGCGGACGCCGCCGGTGATGATCATCGTGTGCGACAACACGGACATCGCGAAGGAGTTCTACCGTGTGATTTCCGGTGAGGAGATCATCGAGGCCGATGTGCCCGAGGAAGATGAGGACGACGACGAAACGCCAAAGCGCCGGAAGAAGAAACCGAAGGCGCAGAAGCGTTACGGAGCGGGTTTGACGGGCTTTCCCGAACTGTGGAACCGCGAGGGAGCGGAAGTAGCGCTCCGCATCGATTCCAAGCTGCTCGCCGCCGCCGAGAGCGAGGACCCGAACACGACGAAAAAAGAAGCAGCCGAGGAACTGCGGAAGATTGTTTCAACGGTGGGCCGTGTCGGCGAGGCAGGTGAGCACATCCGCTGCGTGGTGAGCGTGAACATGCTCAGTGAAGGCTGGGACGCGAACAACGTGACGCACATCCTCGGATTGCGGGCGTTTCATAGCCAGCTCCTCTGCGAGCAAGTCGTGGGGCGCGGACTGCGCCGAATGGATTACACACCGGACCCGGCGACAGGGCTGCTGACGGCGGAGTATGTGGACATTTTCGGCGTGCCGTTCTCGCTGATTCCTTTCAAGGGCCGTGAACCCGGTGGAGGCCCGCCGCCCGAAGACCGTCCCAAGCACGAGGTGATGGCGTTGCCGGAACGAAAGGCGTTCGAGATTCGGTTTCCGGTGGTCGAGGGCTATGTGGTTTCGCTGAAGCGCAACTTCGTTACCGCCGATGTGAGCAAAGTCGAAAAGACGAAGCTCGATCCATGGACAACGCCCACGGCGGCCTTCGTTCGCCCACAGGTCGGCTACCAGATCGGGCACGCGAGCGCGCACGGTGGCTTCGGCTTCGATCTCGTGGATCGGCAGGCTTACTACGACTCGGTTCACTTGCAGACCATCGAGTTTGAGATTGCTCGCGAAGTTGTGCGTGCGCTCACCGAGGCGGCTCATCCAGGCAAGGAACGGCTGCGGCGGGAAAGTCGAAGCACTTTGTTTCCGCAGGTCCTGCGAATCGTGCAGAGCTACATAAGTGACCGCGTGGACTTTAACGGGCTGAATCCGTGTGAGGTGGGTTTGCAGACCTATGCCCAGCGCATCATCGGACTGCTGATCGCGGCCATCACTCCCGATGACGGCAAAGGCGAGACTCCGCTGCTGCCACGGCTGAACCGTTCCAAGCCAATCGACAGCACGGAAAGAGTGCGCTTCAAGACGGTGAAGCCAGTGCAGATGACTGGTGCGAGCCACCTGAACTTTGTGGCTTGTGACACGGACTCATGGGAACAGGCGGCGACGTTCCAGCTCGAAAAACTGGCGAAGGAAGGCGTGGTTTATTGCTATGCACGGAACGACCGGCTGGAGTTCAACATCCCCTACGAGCTTTACGGCAACCCGCATGTCTATGAGCCGGATTTCATCGTGCGCCTGCGCAACTCGGTGAACGTGGTGCTCGAAGTCAAAGGGAAGCCAGACGGAAATGCTGACGCAAAACATCAAGCAGCGAAACGCTGGGTTTCGGCGGTGAATCATTGGGGCAGACTCGGCGAGTGGGACTTCGCGGTATGCCGTGAACCACAGCGCCTCTGCGAAGCGTTCGCCAAACTGGCCGGCGAGCGCAGCGAACGCATCCGCGTCGTCGCCTCGGAGATGCAAGGGCAGGCGGAAGGTGAAGTGAGCCGTCTCCGGTCGCTCGGCTGGACGCAGGCCGACTTTGCCCGTGCGCTCAAGGAACTGCTGGAAACGAAAGGAGCCGACTAGCCATGCAGAACCAAACTTATCGCGTCGTTTTGGACACGAATGAAGTCGTGGGCGCTGGCACCGGCTGGATGGATCATGGTCGCCCCGTGCCGGACAACAATCCACATCGCCGCGTCTTGATTCGTGTAGCCGAATCCCACACGGGACTCTACAGCGGCAAGTTGGTCGGGGAATACTTGGAGAAGCTGGTGGACCTCGGCCATCCGCGAGAGCGTGCGCTCAAGATGATGACCTACCTTATGGACGCATTCACACTGGTGAAGATCACGACGAAGTCTGCACCCATGGCACTAAGCGATCCTGATGACGAGGTGTTCCTTCTTTGCGCCATTGACGGAAACGCCGACTACCTTGTTTCGGAAGACAAGGCGTTGACTGACCTCAAAACGAGCTACACGAAGCCTGTGATCGGCAAGAGCGAGGAGTTTGTGACGACCTTCGGAGCGTAAAGTGGGGGCGGCCCGTTAGGTGCGCGGCATGTGGACAAGAAGCTCAGCGGTGTGGCCTGCGTGCAAACGCTCTCCCGCCTGAACCGAACCACGGCGGGCAAGGAGGAAACCTTCGTGCTGGATTTCGAGAACACGGCAGAAGACATCGTGAAAGGCTTCCAGCCGTTTTACGACCGAGTGACGCTGTCCAAGGAAACCGATGCCAACCAGCTCACCAACATCCGCACCGATCTGGAGAAGTTCGCGATCCATGAGGCGGCGGATCTGGAGGCGTTTTCCAAAGAGTGGTTCAGTGCCAAGCGAAGTGTCGAGAAGCTCCAAGGCGTGGTGAATCCGGTGGCCAAGAAATGGCACTGTGGAGCAGACATTCCGGTCTGCTTCTTCCTCGTCTGCGCCATCGAGCACCTGCGCAAACAGTCCAAGACCGAGGCCGACGAACGCACCCTCCAGGACTGCTTCGCCGGCATCGAGAAAAAGCACCTCCCGCACGTCCTGTGCATGACCAATCTTCTCCTGCACGGCATCGACGTCCCCTCCAACGTCCGCCACGACAACACCCTCGCCCGCCCCCTGCGCGACTGGGGTCCGAAAGAGCGCGTCGATGTCATCGTCACCAACCCGCCCTTCGGCGGCATGGAGGAAGACGGCATCGAGTCCAACTACCCCGCCGAATTCCGCACCCGCGAGACCGCCGACCTCTTCCTCGTGCTCCTCATGAAAATATTGAAGCCCGGTGGCCGCGCCGGACTCGTGCTGCCCGACGGCACCCTCTTCGGCGAAGGCGTCAAAACCCGCATCAAGGAAGCCCTCCTCACCGAGTGCAACCTCCACACCATCGTCCGCCTGCCCAACGGCGTCTTCAATCCCTACACCGGGATAAGAACGAATCTCCTCTTCTTCACCAAAGGCGCGCCCACCACCGCCGTCTGGTATTACGAACACCCCTATCCCGCCGGCGCCAAGAGCTACAACAAAGGCAAACCCATCCGCATCGAGGAATTCGACGAAGAGAAAGCCTGGTGGGGCACCGAGGCCGACGGCGTCGCCGCCCGCGTGGAAAACGAGCGCGCCTGGCGCGTCCCCATCGCACAGATCAAGGCGGGCAACCTCGACCTCAAGAACCCGCACAACTCCGACACCGGCCCCGGCGACGTGGACCACCTCCTGCCCGAATACGAAAAGCTCCTCGCCCAGATCGCCGAGACGCGCGGCCAATTGAAGGCGCAACTCCTGGAGGCATTAACGCAATGACCGTCGCTGAATTTCATCCTTCATCTTTTCCCCATGAAAGCCCTCAGCCGATGAAGAAGGAAGAACTCACTTTCTACCGAGACCTCCTCGGTGACATCAAGTCCCGCGTCCGCCAGGCCCAGCACCGTGCCGCGCTCGATGCCAATGCGGAAATGATCGCCCTGTATTGGGACATTGGGCGCATGATCGCTGCACGGCAGGAGGCCGAAGGCTGGGGAGCGGGTGTCCTCCCCCGGCTTGCGGTTGATCTGAAGAATGAGCTGCCTGAACACAAAGGCTTTTCCCTGAGAAATCTGAAGCTGATGGTTCAGTTCTACCATGAGTATCCGCAGGCCCCGACAGTTGGGCAACGGCCCGTTGCCCAATTGACCGAGGGACCCGCGCCGGAGAAAATTGGGCAACGGTCCGTTGCCCCAATCGGGTCACTGACCGTGCCCCAATCGAAGCCGCAAACTGCCATAGAAATGGTGCAGCAGACTGCTGCAAAATTGAGCTGGGCTCACAACGTCATCCTCATTCAAAAACTCAAAAACCTTCCTGCCCGCCTTTGGTATGCCCGGCAGGCGCTGGAGCAGGGTTGGAGCCGCGACACCCTCACCGTCCAGATTAAAAACCAGGCCCACGAGCGCCAGGGCGGAGCCATTACCAACTTCGCCACGACTCTGCCAGAGGTTCACGCCAACCTCGCCCAAGGCCTCTTGAAAGACCCCTACCTCTTCGACTTCCTCACCTTGGAGGAACCCTTCCATGAGCGCGAACTCGAAACCGGCCTGCTCGGCCACATCCAGAAATTCCTGCTCGAACTCGGGCGCGGTTTCTCCTCCGTCGGCCGCCAATCCCACATCGAGATCAGCGAGCGCGATTTCTACCTCGACCTCCTCTTCTACCACTTGAACCTCCGCTGCTTCGTCGTCGTCGATCTCAAGAAAGGCGAGTTCAAGCCCGAGTATGCGGGGAAAATGAACTTTTACTGCTCTGCCGTGGACGACCTCCTGCGGCATGAACACGACGCCCCCACTATCGGCCTCATCCTCTGCCAGACCAAGGATCGCCTCTTCGCCGAATACGCCCTGCGCGACATTAACAAGCCCATTGGCGTCGCCGACTATGAATTCACCCGCGCCCTGCCCAAGGAACTCGCCTCCAGCCTCCCCAGCATCGAAGACCTCGAAATCGAGCTGACGGAAAGCATGAAGGATGAAGCATGAAATCGAGACACCCCTTCATCTTTCATAAACCATCCTTCGCTCTTTCATGATGACCCTGGAAACCTTCTTTGAAAAGTTCGCCCTCTTCGCCGACGCGCCCGATGCGGTGGCGAAGATGCGGGAGTTGGTGCTGGAACTGGCGGTGCAGGGAAAACTCGTCCCCAACGTCCGTTCCGAAAAGCCGATTGGACTCAAGCTATCGGGGACTTCGACGGACGACGTCGCATTACCAGCAAACTGGCGCTCTGGGCTTCTTGGTGAAGTCGTCGCATTCGAATACGGCGACAATCTTCCGGCGCCAAAGAGAACCGAAACAGGGGAATATCCGGTGTATGGCTCCAATGGCATCGTCGGAACTCACGACACCTACCTCACGAAGGAGCCTGCAATCATCGTTGGGCGAAAAGGCTCGGCTGGCGCATTGAACATCGCGGCAAGACCATCTTGGACAACGGATGTTGCTTACTTTGTTCGGCCGCCAAGTGACCTCGACCTTCGGTTCACCTATTACCTTTTTTCGACGCTTCACCTCGACGACCTCGGCAAAGGAATTAAACCCGGCTTGAGCCGAAAAGAGGCGTATGCGCTTCCAATTGCGCTCCCACCGCTCGCCGAGCAGAAGCGGATTGTGGCGAAGGTGGATGAGTTGATGGCGTTGTGTGATCGGCTGGCCTTGCAGCAGGAGGAACGGGAGACGCGGCACGCCGCGCTCGCCCGCGCGTCGCTGGCCCGCTTTGCCGAAGCGCCCACCCCGGCCAACCTCCAGTGGATCTTCCACAAGTCCTACGCCATCCCCCCCGCCGCCCTCCGCAAAGCCATCCTCACCCTCGCCGTCCAAGGCAAACTCGTCCCCCAAGACCCCAACGACGAACCGGCGGAG
>Ga0163154_10007157_pt1 | contig 13402 bp, 8 predicted proteins | sample OliLakLV19MP9P1_FD_148649 | JGI IMG/M metagenome (GOLD analysis project Ga0163154, IMG submission 148649) | Freshwater microbial mat bacterial communities from Lake Vanda, McMurdo Dry Valleys, Antarctica - Oligotrophic Lake LV.19.MP9.P1 | ecosystem: Environmental > Aquatic > Freshwater > Lake >... | reverse complement strand
TCCTAGAGGAACAAGACGCAGATGACATGCTGCCCGTGTGGCAGGACAGCATCGTGCAGACGGCGAAAGCCATCCAGGAGGAGCGCGCCGGGCAAGTGTTCATCGATACGTTAGGGCAGCTGCTCGCCAGCGGGGATGTGCGCCTCGTCGATCTCGACAGCGACAACGATGTGAAACCCGGCACGCCGATCATCGGCTATCAGGATCGGCGCTTCATCTATCTTCTGCCAGAAATCTCGCTGCGCGAGGTCAAGCCGACGCAGTCGCTCAACTTCACGACCAAATCCATCGGCGACCAACTGCGCGAGGACGGATGGTTGCTACCGAACACCACCGACGGGCGGCTGACCGTGCAGCGGCGCTTTCGAGGTCATCGGGCGTGGGTGTGGTGCTTAAAACGCGAAATGTTCGACGGTGACAGTGGTGACGGCGGTGACCCTGAAGCGCATCAACCTTTGGAGCCGCTGTTCAGGCATGACTCTTGATCCGATGACAGTGATGACAGTGATGACATCCCACATAGGGAACTGTCATCGCTGTCATGATGTCACCACATTCGATAAGGCATTTCGCCACGACTCCGAAAAATAACCCGCCCCAACATCTGCTTATGAATGGATATCTGCAACTGGTGACAGCGGTGACGGTGAGGACGCCGCTCAGTGAGGGGATATCAAAAGTCTGGACACAGCTGCAATTTCCGAGAGAAATCTGTTAGATGCAATATTTGGCAAAGGGGAGCATTTACCTAGCAGCATGACTAACTATTCTAAAGCCAACATCAGTCCGCGCCCTATCTGGCTTGTAACGTCTGCGCGCAGTAGTTCGCCCGTTCTTTGCGCTTGTGTTGAATGCCCCGCCGCGCACAACTCTATAGACTTCTGGACCTGTACCTAATGCTTCTCTTCCATCATTCTCATCATACGGATAAACATAATCGGGCTTTTCTTCGTCTAAACCCCAAATGGTTCTTGTCCATTCAAATACATTTCCAGCCATATGTAGCAAACCAAAACTGCTTTGTCCAACAGTAAGCTCGCTTACAGGCAGCGTGTCTCTCAATCCCATTTCTACAGTATTTGCCCGTGAAGTTTCCCATTTGTTGCCCCACGGGTAAATCAGTGCATGCATACCTCGTGCAGCCTTTTCCCATTCTGCTTCAGATGGCAGTGAAAAGGGCTGTTTAAAGAGATGAGTCAACCATTCACAATATGCAATCGCATCGTATAAAGTGACATTCACGACTGGATGATTTCTACGACCAGGAGGAGCGCGACGATTAGTCCAATGCGAGGGCACTGGATGATTCGAGTCATTAACGAATAACACGTATTGGGCGTTAGTAATGGTAGTGCGTGAAATTGCGAACTGCTTCACGTATGCACAATGCATTGGGTGTTCCTCAAGTTGGGCGTCAGGATCAACGCCCAGAAGCGATCCCATAACAAAACAGCCATCTTCAATGTGTACGAGATCAAAGTCAAATAATTCGACCTCATCTGTGCTGAATTTATTATAATCCTCGACTGGTTTAGGCAATTCGGCAAAAGGAACACCGAATGTTGTCATTGAAAGGCTGTTGAGTTGCTCAAGAATGCGAGCTCGATCTGCGCGATTTGTTTCAGTTGAGCCGTAGCGAGTAGCTTCTTCAATATTCTCTGTTAATCGCAGCTCTAGAAGAAGCGCATCTTGGAATCGCACATGGTCACTGCCAAGTCGATTAACTAATTCCCGTAGATTCAACCTGTACTGTACGAAGCTGTTGGACATTGAGACTTTCCGCGTTACTGAAGGATACCAGTCACTTGCGCTTGAACTTGGAAAATCCAACTAAGTTTTTCCTGCAAAGATTGGATCTGCTGGGTTTGGGTAGCAATCGATCCCAAAATATCCTGCTGGGCATTTTCTTGACGAGTAGTTTCTGCGGCTATGTAGGCAAGTATTTTGTCATGATACACTTGCATTACCTTTTGATTCCAACTGTCATATCGGTCGTTCCACAACTCGATAATACCACTTTTGCCCAACACAAGGCGATCATAGACGTTTCTGCCACCTATGTCTTTTTCGCTCAACTGCTTGATGAAGAAACTCCTTAAAAATTTACTCACTCCTACTTGACTCATTAACTGCACAACTATACTCGCTTGTTCCACCAAAAGGGAAAACTCAGGAACTTGAGATTTGCTTTTGGAAAACGATGCAGAAGTCAACTCCACCGGGTCTATAGGGATTAGCATCGCCTTCATGTAATTGCCAATTAGTGCCAACTCCCCAGAAAATATGTCGTCCAGACCTTCCATGTAGCTATCATTGATCTCTGTTACCAACGTATGGAGGTGGAGCGAAGCATGTTTGATCTGGTCGCCTGACATTAACCTCAGCTTTTCCTCAACACTATTCTGTACATGTGATCGAAATGTAGTTGCACTCCATGCAAGCGCGCTAGCTAGCACTTCAGTATTTATGAAAAAGGTGGCAAGAGATTCTAACTGCTGGGTATGTGTAGTGAAAGCATCTTTCATACTTGTCAAACGCAACCCAAGAAACGCTTTATTGACTTCGATTTCGGTTTGCTGTACCTGAATATCATGCCGCAACCACAGACAGAGAGTCAAAGCAAGTTGCCCCAATTCACTTAGCCGTTTGTGAGCGATTGTTTGAGACAAAAATACATCGATACCCTGTACCAGTGATTGAAGTCCGCTAGCCTCTAGTTGCTTCTGCTCAAGCGCTGCAAGCGCATTCACGGGGAAGATTTCTGGAGATTCAATACCAAGATTTATCCGGATGGCATCACGAGTGAACTCAATCATACTTTTAATATCGGCTTGAGATGCTAACTTATCGATCTTCGTCAGCGCGAAGACAACTCGATCAAGGTGATCCTTAAATGAGGATAAAAATGCAAGTTCACCGCCACTTATCCCGGGATCTGCCTGTACGACGAACAAAATTAGGTTGAGAGGTGGCAATGTATTATATGTAATGATCTGATGTTGTTCAAAGGGTGATCCCAGTCCAGGCGTATCGTAAAACTCGTAGTCCCGATCGCAAAGAAAATTGGAGCGCAAGAAAACTTCAACTTCTTCTATTTGCTCCGCAAGTGATTCTTGTTTGGCAAAGAGCCGTCGAGTGTACTCTTCCGGATCGACTGCTGAGTCACTGGTAAACTGGCGCAATTCAGCCTGAACATCAATTCCTTGCCGAACGAGTGGCTCTTGATTTCTTTCAGCAAAGTAGGTCACTCGAAAAAACTCACTATCTGCATACCGAATGACCGTACGAGTCGCAGTATTTGGTCGGTAATCCGAGGTTAACACCTCGCGCTCAAGCATTGCGTTGATGAGCGTCGTCTTCCCTCGCGAAAAGTCCCCGATTGTCCCAATTCGGAATGGGGAGCTCGCTTTTGCTCGTGCTTCATCGATAATCTGGGTTACGGATACCGATGGGATGTCAGACCTGTATATAGGTTGCAGATGAGTAATAATGCTGTCAGAAACGACTCGTATGCCATGCTGCTCGCACTCATTCGCGAGTCTGTTCAGCAGGTTGAGAAGTGTTCCCCTTTTTTCTCGATAGGAGTCATAAGCAGTATGCAAAGGGATTGGCATCGAAGTTCACTACTCCAGTACCTGAATGTGCTGATCAATCTGAGAAAAATCGCGCCGTAGTTGTTCTAACGCTATCTGGTGTCTCTGAAGTTCTTCCTCGCGTAGTCGGTCATTGACGACTTCCTCTTGCGAGGATTTTGCCTCGATTTGCTTTAAGAGTTGAGCGAGTCTTCTGTTGACGCGAGAATTCACTATATCGCTTACCTCTTGCTTTAGCTGGTCGCGCCACTGGGCGAAATTATGCTCAATGACGACACGTACTCCAACGTTACGTGAACTCCCCTCCACCACCACTTCATATACATTATGCCCAGTTCCGCGAACGGGCTGGCGAAGATACAGTCGTACTTTTTCTCGTGCCTTTGTCGTACGATCCTGAACAATCGGTACGTTGGTTGTACGAGTGCCGAGCAATCGCCCAAAAACCCCACCTACTGCGTTTACGACTTGACGCCCCATATCCATCACAGTGTCTGTTATTGATGCCAATGCATCGCTTATCGCGCCCGTAACACCAACGCCCCCTAACAAACGTACCAGACGGTCACTGATTGACTCGCCAACTGCACCTGAGATGGTAATTGGGGAAGTAATCTGAATATCAACACTTCTGAGGAGGAGTGCGCGTTCTTTGTCAGATTGTACTGCACCTAACATAGTCTGAATTTTTTTGCGTATAAGATCGTTGAGAAGTTTGATTTTGCTTTCTACGTTCTTCTGATTCTGACCTAACCATGAAATGATCGTATCTTTCATTACAGGTTGCAAGTATTCGTCAGCATACTTGAGTTGATTGTGAGATAGTAAATTAATTTGTTGCTCAACTGCCTTCAATAATTCATCTGAGAGCGTATCAATTTTAACAACGGAGTCCGTAATGATTTCTTCAATTTTTTGATCAATACGAAGGAGTAATTCGTCGCGTTGATTGGTAATATTATTCGTTTCACGCTGAATTGATGCGAGCTCTTCCTCCAAGTCTGCCAGCGAACGCGACACTGCGCGAGCATCTTCTTCAACACCAGCTAAAATATCATCACACACTAAGATGGCTTGGAGAGTTGCAGCGTGTAGTCGCACCTTGCCTGTGTTCTCTACCAAATACGCTTGAAGGGCATCTCGAAATTCCTCAAAACCTTGATCCCCGCCGTTAAGCGCTCGTCGAGCTGAAACTGGATAGATATGCTCGATCTCCATACCTGTACGAGCCGCAAGAGCGTTACGCGAGAACTCCATCATTCCTGTCACGACTTCTTGGTCTACCGTATCCACCTTCGTCATGACAAAAAACATCGACTTGACGAACTCTTTAATGAACTGAATAAACAGCAGTTCCCGTTCACCCAGTCCGGGATCCGGTTGAAAAAGGAAGATCGTAGCATCGACCGTAGGGATGCGACGCAGCGTGACCCGTTGATGTTCTTTGAAAACCGCGTCAATGCCAGGTGTGTCGACGATTTCTATTCCTAAGCTGCTCAAGAATTCCGATTCACACCAGATATCCACCTGCTCAATCACTTCTGATAATGAAGCGCTTTTCTTCTCCATTACGGCTGTATACCGTTCCATAGCTTCCGATTCATTTTCGCCGACGGAAGAATCACTCGTGTATCGCGCTATGTCGTGCGCCAGATCTGTTGACACTTGTTCAATGTCTGGGTAACTTGTGCCTTCCCGATATGTGACTCGAAACCTCTCTGGTTCTCCATGTTTCACAACAGTGCAGGCAGCGGTATTTGGAATAACGGCATCTTTAAGCAGTTTCCGCTTGAGCAAGGCATTGATAAGCGTACTTTTTCCACGCGAGAAATGTCCAACGACTGCGAGTTGAAAAGGCTTTTCCAGTGCCGCCGCTCGACTTCGTATCGCATCCCCTAGTAGCTGTCCGGTCGCATCTTTGCCAATCTCACCGCTGCGGATTATTTCTCCACGCTCGTCAGCAATTTCTGCGAGATTGGTCAAGATTTTCTGCAAGTCACGGCGTATCAAGTCATACTGCTTAGGGTTACCAGACAATCCTTTTAGCCTTGCTTCATGGGACATGTGTTTCCTCAATGAGTTGTTTCACGATGGTCTCAATCTCGATCAAACGACGCTCTACAACTTCTAATGTACCTTGTTGTGCGTGTAGCTCCTCAATCTGACGCTGCCTATCCCATCGACCGCTCTCTTCTTTTTCGACACGATCCTGCAGTCGGCGTGACGCTTGATCTAGGCTGTCCTGAATGACAACGACTATGCTTTCTTTGAGCTGCTCACTCCATTGTGCGAGGGAAGCGGACATAGCCCGTCTCAGTCCTTGGTGGGGGGTTCCGGTTTGGGGATCCAGGAAACCTTCGATTACTGCAGAGTAGACGTTATGTGGATTTCCCGGAATGGGTTTTTGCAGACCTTCCTTGATAGTATTGCGAACCTGCTTCGCGAATTTTAGCGAGTCCACAATAACCTGTCTTAAAGGAAACAGCAGAGGAAGAAGAATCATTCCGGTTGTTAAAATTGGAATGCCTAGAATGCCAATGCCGATGCCTACCAGTCCTAATCCCGCCGCCAGTGAGAGTCCACTGCGAATTGTGGTACCGCCGACAAATCGGATTACACTATTCCTAAAAATACCCGTTATGGGTACTGCGGATGTACTGCCCCGAGATGTGAAATTCACCGATGACGCGCGTTGTATAGTCTCTAGAATAGCGGTGAGATCGCTTTCGATTCGCTGCTGCAAACGCATTGCCTTGTTGCGGAAACGCTGTTCACGCTCACGCAACCATTGTTCAGCAACCCCTTTTATCACCTCAGGAAGCAGTTTATCTGCCCGCATCAGCTTCCCTATGTCATATTGTTCAAGCTGCTTCTCAACTTGTATTTGAATTTGTGCAGGAAGGTGATCGATACCATCGCTTGCATCCAACGTGATGTCACGTACAGTATCTTCTACATAGCGTAGCAAATCTGCTTTTCGAGCTTCAATACGCTTTTTCTCACTCTCAAGATTGGACTTAAGGGTGATTATTGATTCAAGCTGCTGGTTCGAGAGGGCTATCTCTGCATCAATTGCATCACGAAGGCGGGTAAGGTGATAGCGCGCAAAATACATGGGAGACTCTAGGCGCGCCGCACCTCCAGCTCGCATCAAGAACTCATCTAATGCGGATAGCATGTCAGGAAAACCGCTAGAGCCTATTTTTCCTTCAAGTACACGACGGCTCGATACGGGATAGATTGTTACTCGCTCAATTTGTGCTCGTTGTGCAATCGCATCTTCGTTAAATACAAGTTGTTCATGGAGTTCCTGTTCGCCTAAAGCGTAATCAGCCTTAGACATCACAAAAAAAACGCGATTTACATATTCCCTAACGTAGCGTAGAAAATCGATTTCTGCCTGCCCGACACCATCTTCTGTGCTGAATAGAAATATGGTGGCGTCAACTTCTGGAACGATGCTAAAGGTCACTGCTCGATGAGGCGGAAAGACTGACCCTAGACCCGGAGTATCGATGATGTCAATTTCTCGATCCCGAAGGAAATCGGATGTACACCAAACCTCGACTTCTTTGATAATTTCTGACAACGATTTATGTTCGCCACTGATTAGCGCTGTGCCTACTTCGTTGTCATTTGCGGGATCACTAATGTAGGGTGCAATATCATATGCTAAATTCGTTGTTTCTTGCGTAAAAGTTGGATGATCTTTTGCATATGTCGGCAAATAAGTAACACGAAATCGTTCTGGGTCTCCATTCCGAAGAGAAGTTATTGATGCTGTAGTCGGTCGCCGTCCCGTTGCCAGTATTTCACGTTCCAGCAGAGCATTTATGAGCGTACTTTTTCCAACTTTGAACTCCCCAACCACTGCCAAGCGAAATGCTGCTTTACGTCTTACATTCTCCGCACGATCACGCAGAATCTTTGCTAGTGGTTGGCGAAAGTTATGTGGATCTGGGGCTAACAGTGCATCTCGAGTTAATCCATCGATTACGGTTTCTTGCCGTTGTTCTGCAACGTCTGCTAAGTCAAAAAGAATCGAAGCCAAACTGTCACGAATATGCTTGAAGTTAGATAACCCCATCCTGTTATTTTGGTTCATTGCTATTCTTCTCCATTGTCGGTTTGCATGTCCTCGAAGAATCTGCTGAGGGTTTCCAATCGCCGCTGGATCGCTTCAAGCTGCTCTTGGTGCTGGCAGTACATCTTCATCCGGCTTTCACGATCCCACTGCTCACTCTCTTTATCAGTAATCTGACGTTTGAGTTGATCGAGACGGCTCTCAACGAGGTTAGTGACAAAGTCGTCAATATCATTTTGAAGACTTTTTCCCCATTCCGAGAATCCTTCGGTCAACGTTCGTCGCAGACCCGGTTTCGTCTCACCGTTTTCATCCACATATCCTTCAGCAACTGCTTGGAAAAGGTCGTAATTGTTGTTAGGAAGCGGTTCCTTCATTCTTTTCTTGATGTCGTCTCGAATAAGCTTTTCGCTGTTACCAATTGCCCTTATCATGGGGAGGATTGGTGCCAACAGAATTAGGACAGGCGAAAAAACTCCCAAAACCGCAAATGCAATGACACTACCGACCAAACTCAGACCGAATGCCGCGCCTGACTTGATAGCAGTATTTGAACCGAGCCGCCAAGCACGTCCGGCAGATACACTTGCCACATCTGGTATGTTTACCCGCTGTGGTGTACGTCCTGCCTGAACATCAAAGACATCCAGTGTACTAGAAATCTCATCAAGGTCTTCCTGAACTCTTTGCTGAAGTTTTTTCGCTTCACTAGCAAAACTCTGTTCCTTGCGCTTGACCCATGCCTCAACCTGCTCCTGAATTAGTATTGGCAGCTTTAGATCGATTTTTTTTAACGCTTCTTTATTGTAATTCTCGATTTCCTTCTCAACGCGTTTCTCAAGCAGTATTGGGAGATCGTCTAATCCTTCTATCGCGCTTTCCAACATGCCGTTCATACTGGATTTGACGAGATTTAGCAGCTTCGAGCGCTTTCCTTCTATAGAATTGGTTATTTCAGTGAGTGCGTCCAATTCGCGTTTCAGAGATTCAACACTCTCGTCAATCATCTCAATGTCGCGCGCTGTGTCAGCACCAAGTTTCTGGTTGTACTGTACAGCAATATCAAATGGGGTTTGCAGACGTATTATTCCAGTCGAACTAACCAAAAAATCTTCTAGAGATGAAAGAAACAGCTCAAGCCCACTGTCATTCCAACGCCCTTTTAGAGCCGCCCGTGCTGAAACTGGATGGACTCTTCGTATCGGGATTTTCGCAATTTTCTCAATTACATTGGTGACGAACTGAGTCTGCTGCTCCACCTCATTCGACTCATAACGGTCAAGATCGGTCTTAGTCATCACAAACAAAAACAAATTCAAATAGTTCCGGATGAATGCAGTGAAATCCTGTTCTTCTTCTCCAAATCCAGGATCAAATGGGAAGAGAAATAGCACCGCGTCAACTTCAGGAATAACACGCTCTGTTACAGGTCCGTGTTCTATAAAGACAGAGTAGAGACCTGGCGTGTCAATAATTTCAAGCAATTGCCGATCGAGGAATTCGGAATTACACCAAACTTCAACTTTGTCGATGTCATACGTTATTGATTGTTTACCACCTAGAACGGCATTAGCATCATCACTTGTTACGTTCACGAGATCGGCTTCTAGGTTATCCGTATAGATAATTTCTCCAGTGTTTCGATCAGCAAGCGTTGAATGCTCTTTGTAGGTGACACGATAACCTTCTTTTTGGTCGTGCCTTAAAACTGTGATAGCAGCGGTTTTTGGTATAGATGCAACGGCAAGTATGTTCCGGTGCATTAGCGCGTTGAGTAAGGAACTTTTTCCAGCGTTGAATTTTCCGACAACTGCCAAACGAAAAGCATTACGTTCCAAAACGGTTCGGGCTCGTTCCTCAAGCATCTCGCTTAACGGACGTTTATACTCGCCCGGATTGCTCGACGCACGAGCTACAGTGCTTTGATTATCAACGATCAAGTCTCCTCGTTCTTCTGCAATCCGTGCCATGTCATTCAGAATCATACCCAGACGATTACGAGCATCTTTGAAGAACTCCAGTGAACGATGTGTTTTTTGAGTCATCAGCATTCTCTATTCAGATTTAAGAAGCGCTAGGATTGTGTCAACTTCAGCGATATATGAGTTGATTGGCGCGCTGCTTTCGTTAGTACCAGTGCCAAAAGCTTCCTCGACAATTCTTCGGAGCTGTTCAACGGTGCTATCAACTGCTTCGGTAAACATCGGCAGCAAAACAGACTGCAAATTTGGAAGTTCAGTTGGACGACCTGACACCGAAGTAACACGCTCAGTTAGCACCCATGCCGTAACTGCTGTAGCAGTACCTACTCCAATAGATATGAACCAACCAACTGGTGTCCATCCTGTGAAGAAGAAGCTTGTAGCGGCAGCTATAGCACCAGCTCCTATTGCTTGTAACCGACGCACATTTGTATCAGGCATTTTATGAGCATCTCCGCCGAATGGCATCACCTTACCAACGGTTATTGGTGGGACAGCTACCTTCAGTTCAAATATTTTTCCTGTACTGTGTTTAACGTCATCAATTACACTTTGAACGTGCCGCTCTAGCCGCGTCTGAGTTCTCGTTCTTTCTCGATCTGCCCAGTTTTGTAGCTCAAAGGCAACATCTTGCTCCGATCTAGCATGACGCCGAAGATCAGTTTCAAGCTTATATACGGTCGCCTCAAGACTTTCTCGAATAGTCTGCTTGATGTCTGTCGCCTGATCACGAATCACATTGAGAACGAGATGTCGTGTCTCTGCCAAGTCCTCAACGTGTGCGGCACTGGTTTTCTCACTTCTTAATGTTAGAAGCTCATCTCTTATCGACTGTGCTATTTTGCCCAGTGTAGAGTTGTCCAGATGCAGATTATTCATCCCAACAGGCAAGAGCTGCGCCATCTGTTCAACCAAACCATTCCAATCTCCACTGAAGTTACCCACAAGCGCGTTCTGCGCTGAAACCTTAAAGTATTCAATAGATGCCGAAAGCCTCAGTGAGTTGATGAGGGTCATCCAATGCTGAAATGCCTCGGTTGGGTTATCGGATAAATCAATTTTGTTTGCAACAATTAGGAGTTTGCTTATGCTTGACGGGAGGGTGCGAAGGAATTCAAGCTCTTCTTCAGCAACCTCAAGAACTATATCGACAACGAAAACAACGTATTGTGCTGATGCAACCGCGGATTTTATGAAGGTTGCATGATTGGGGTTTATCTCGCCAAGCCCTGGAACTTCGTTGAGGACTTGCTGTCTCGGGAGAAACTGTACATCCGAGACAATCTCTATGCGCTCAACTTTTCGATTACCTTGAAGGATTTGGGCTAACTCTATAGAGTTGGGAGAAGTGGTTCGCGGATGACCCGAAGAAAAATATACAGTTAGTGAATCTGGAGAGCCTGATCTGACGCTTGTAACGTAACTATCAACGGGGGAATTCTGGGTGGGTAGAAGAGAAGCTTGAAGCAGTGCATTAAGTAGAGTTGTTTTGCCTCGACCAAATGCTCCTGCCAAGACAACGCTTGAGGTTGATGTTTTTGTCTCAAGATTGTTGAGCTTGCGAACGCTGTCTCTTAGGTCATTGCTTTCAGCGATTCCCAAAAGCCGCAGTCTCAAATCTTCTGTGTTAGGAAACATCTTATCCATTCCTTTCGTTAGGAATTTGTCAAATCGTTGAAGGTTTTCCCTGCATGCTGAAGAGCCAAGCGATTAAGCTCGTGGAGAATCCGTGCACGTTCAGCTCGAATCACTTCTGAAGTACCATAAATTCCCTCGTCGCTCAAGTTATCTCGTAGACGTTCTGCCAGCGTTGCTTGAGCCAAAACTATATCAAAATCTTTGTCTCGAATTAATTCACGCAGCATTTCTAATGCTCTGGTATAACGACCGATGCTGCTTCGAGCTACAGAGTTACCCGAGTTAGCAATTGTTTGGTTTTGAACATTGTCAACGACTTCTGGTTCTGATGGCTTTATAGCTTTGATCAAGCGTTCACGCTGGAAACCGATCGCACTCGGATCAGTAAAATCCAAATACGTCAGCATAGATAAACGTCGTGGCAACTCTGTTTTTTCCACAAGCAGTGGAAGAAGGCGTTGTCCACGAGCGGCTGGGTCTTGGACCTGTGCTAGTAGGCATTCAAACTGTGTCCATTGACTTTGAATCCAACTTGGCGTGATTACTAAGAGAGTTTTTCGACTTCTCTCAATCGCCTGTTCCATGTTGATCAAACTGGGTACACCTACATCGAAATCACGATAGTCTACACAGATTTTCAATGACGCAGATTCGAGTGGGTGCAGTAAATTTTGATTGACCCAAACTCGCTCTCGGCTACTATAACTAATGAACGCATCATATTCACCTGTGTTCACCACAGTGCAATCCTCAAATAGCTTGACGAGCAAAAATGAACCTTCCAAATAGTGTATCGTACAAGTGCTATTTCCAGCTACACAATATTTTTCCTCGCACAACCGCCGCGCGGCGATCTTACAGCGCGTGAGCCTTCCTATCAAACACTGGCAGGTAGTACGCTGCCCCCATCCCTTCGGGACGTGACCACCGAACTACTTGCCTAAAAAGCCTCCCCTGCAACTGCAATCGACAAAGAGCCGAACTCACCGGGTCGGCTTTTTTGTTTGACAGGCTCCTTCCCTGCGCTGTCCCGCGTGGATGAGCGGTTGCGCTCACCTGCGCTGGCAGACTCCAGCAGTGTGAGGGAGTGCCCCACCATGACTTCTGATTTTCGCAGCCAGATCAAGCCGTTTCCGCGTGTTGCCCACTATGCCACTGGATGGGCAGAGGAACGTACTTTCGATGAGATTTACGCCGATCTCACGCCCAACCTCAATCGCTTGCTGCGCTACTATGGTAACGCCGACATCGACATCCCCGACCTGATTGCTCATGCTTTCATGCGACTGTGGATGGATTTGAGCGCCGATCTGAATCTGCTGGCGCATGTGGACAAGGGCGGCGCGCTGAAGCTGCTCTTGAACCGCACTAATCCACAAATCTTCCGCAAGGTGTTTCGCCACGAGGTTTATCTCGACGACCTCGCCACGCGCAGCGGCGACCCGGATGAGTTCGTCATCGACGGTTTCGATCACGGACACAGCAATCGTCATGCTGCTTTTGCCGAAGCGGTCGATCTGCGCATCGACATCGAGCGTGCCATCGTCGCGACCGCTGAACAGTACATGGACAGTCTGCCTCACTTGGCGGCGCTCTACTACATCACCACCGAAGTCGGACCGGATGACGCAGCGGCGATTGCGGGCAAGGGCGGCACGAAGAAGTGTTGGTGGCTGACGAGTGTCGTCAAACCCATGCGGAGTGAACTTTGTGAGAAGCTGGAATTATTCGCACCGACGAAACAAACTTGGCAGGATCGTTATCGTGCCGGGATTGAAGCGCCACTTCTGCGTCTGGTTGATCGCTACGAAGCCGACGGCAATCTGCGCATAGTAGCGACGCTTCAAAGCATGGCGGCTTATGAGAGCTGCAAGAAGCTGATGCAACGACTACAACTCTCCAAGAGTCACGTCCAGTATTTGCGGCTGGTCGCACACCGCGAACTGAACAAGATTTACCGCTGTGCAGCCTGAGTATCTCGTCTTGGCTGGGACGTTAAACCAGCCGCTTTTATTTTTGCGAATCAACATGCTCATCAATTTGTTTGTGTTTCATGCTGAAGTTGATACTCTTGAAGTAGAACGTTTACCCATGCAGGGTGGTTT
>Ga0163154_10007154_pt1 | contig 13408 bp, 11 predicted proteins | sample OliLakLV19MP9P1_FD_148649 | JGI IMG/M metagenome (GOLD analysis project Ga0163154, IMG submission 148649) | Freshwater microbial mat bacterial communities from Lake Vanda, McMurdo Dry Valleys, Antarctica - Oligotrophic Lake LV.19.MP9.P1 | ecosystem: Environmental > Aquatic > Freshwater > Lake >... | reverse complement strand
ACATCAAACACAGTGATGCCGCGCTGTGCTACCGGAGCGACGATAAGATGAAGGTTCGCCTTCGCAGTCGTGTTGAGGATAGCAGCTCCCGGCTTTAGCCGAGGGAGTATGTCACTAACTTTTGGGAGATTTAAGATGATCCAGCAACAAAACTCATTTAAATGGAAAGTGTATAAATTCCTTTTACGTGTTCGCCCTACCATTATCGTTCATATTCTTAAACAAATTGTCAGTTTCAAAAGAACAAATTTTAAACATTTGGAGGGGTGGTTCTGGATTGATCCAATCTCTAATCTCGGTATTGGAATCGCAGAAGATATATTTGAACCTGAAGATCGAAAACTTATTAAATCCAATCTGTCACATGGAGACATCTTTATCGATATAGGTGCAAATGAAGGTTTTTACACTGTAATTGGGGCAAAAGCAGTAAGTGAGCTGGGAAAAGTAATAGCTGTTGAGCCACAGACACGCCTAATGTCAATTTTAAGTAAAAATGTTGAATTAAATGACCTGCATAACGTCACACTTATTAATTCTGCTATTTCTGATGGACAGATAGGTGAACTTGAAATTTATCTTAGCCCCTCAACAAACACAGGAGCGTCTAGTATCACAAATAAATATTTTATCTCTAATAAACAAGCGGTTGTTGCTCAGTCATTGGAATCGATTTTCGATGAATATGAAATTACAACAGCAGATTTTGTCAAAGTTGATGTTGAGGGTTTTGAGGCTGAGGTTATCCGCGGTGCAGCAAATCTTCTTGCTGATCATCGCATACAACGTCTTTATGTTGATTTTCATGCCTCTATTCTTCAAAAACGTAATATCGATGCCCACGAACTGCACGACTTGATAATATCCTATGGATACATTACTGTAGATAGAATATTTCATCCCTCAGGTTATAATCTTTATGTTCTAGAAAAATGATAAAATAATTTCCGAATATGTATCATACTTTCACCACCAACTGATACCCCGTAGCGGCTTCGATCAGATACACTATTTTATTCACGTTGGGCGCTGCGATCAGCGTCGGCGTGATCACAGTACGATCTATATGCAGCGCCGGATGTTTGCGTAAGCTGCCAATTAGCATCGCGCGTGATGCATGTCACCTGCTGGATAGATGATAGTATTCTAATCCGGGTGCGAGTGAATGCTCGTCGGATAACCCGTTTCTTCCGACAAACGCGCGATGCTCTCAACACGATGTGCCCCCACCTGCGGCGAAATGAACATCAGCACGGTCTGCCCCTGCTTCAAACTGGTTTTGAGCAGCCCAAACTGATCAAGCGCAGCCCTAATTAAGCCGTAAGCCGTAAGCCGCGTTAATCACCATGGCTGGTCGCGCTGCTCATCGGGCGGGCTGTGGGGTCAGTAGCAGATAAGCTAGACAGCTTCGGTTTCAGACTAAAACTTACTGTTTGGGCAGTAGTAAATAGTCTCTGGTTCTTTCACCAGTAAACTTTGGTTTTTTGACTAAACCTTCAACTTCGATGTTAAACAAATCATAGGCATCGAGTAAAAAGTCGAGGGTATTTAGGTCTTCTTCGGCAATCGTCAAAACCTCAAGAATGATGTCAGGCTTTTTGCTCAGAATAAGCGATTTCATGCTTCTCAAAACAAGATGTTCGGCTCCCTCTACATCAATTTTGATTAGAATGCTTCTGTAACCTATTAGAAGCTGTTCCAATGAATCACCGCTTATAAACAAAACGTCATTGACTTTAATGTTCTGCGAAAAAATCGATGCGAAGTCAGCATAAAGCGATCCATTTGTTAAGTGTCCTTCTGGTTCATAAAACTTGGCGAACTCGGTAGCAGCACTTACTCCGCAGTTGAAACTTTGAACGTTGCTAGCTGAGTTCGCACGCAAGTTTTGCTGCAGCCGAAAGTATGCTTCTCGTGAAGGCTCAAAAGCATAAATGTGATGATTTGATCCGTACTTTTCCATCATTTTGCTGAAGTAAATCGTGAAAACACCGACATTGGCTCCGATTTCAATAATCACATCATACGTAGTGGCTCGATCCTCAAGCGTTTTGAAAACTTCCATCTCATAGCCTAAGTGCCTAAAGAAAAGTGTGTCAAAGTCAAACTCACCTGGATGTGGAGTTAACCTGACGTTGGTATTTGAACCTAAACTCACCGTTTGCGGTTTTAACTCGGACAGATTCCAATTTATATTTCGCAGTGTTATGACTGCTAAGCCTTTTAGTTTTCCGTCTGGCACAGCTCGTAATATGGTGCTCCATAAGTATAAGTAGCGCTTTGCCAGAAGCGGTGATGCAGCAAACAGAGAGTGAAAGGTGTGAGCAGCTCCATAAAGCAGCTTCTTCAATTTCATCGAGGATTCGCCATAGTGTGGATCGGTTGAAAACTTATCTTACCTGAATTTAGCATAAGTGAGTCGCTTTTGAGCCACTGCCCAATAATGTTGCTTACATCAAACGACATCTGGAATTGAACAACCTTCACAATGTCCGCTTGATTGAAGCTGCTGTTGCTGATCAACCCGGAAAAACGTATTTTCAAGTTGCTGTAAGCAGCTCGATAGGACATATCACCGATACCAAAACTACTGATACGGTTGAGGTTGATCGCGTTAGTCTTGATGATTTAACCGCACAAAATAATCTTCCGCGACCTGACTACATCAAGTTTGATATTGAAGGGGCAGAGTTGCTCGCTTTGCAGGGCGCACTCAACACATTATAACAGCATTACCCGACGATCTTTTTAGCGACACATGGTAAAGATGTTCATACGGGCTGCTGCGCTTTGCTGAGCAATCTCGGCTATAGTCTCTCGACGATTGATGGTTCAGCCGTCATGGAAACCGATGAGATTGTAGCGACGTTTGCCTGATTTGATCTTCAGTAGCAGACAACGCCATAACGCACGGCATAGAACACAGTTTTGATCCACTCGCTGCTGATGTAATTGCGGACGGTTGCGTCGTGCCACCAGCCATCAGCAGCAACGTGGTCGTCATAGGCGGCGGTGCGAAAATCGTAGCGCTCATCGCGTGCGCGGCTGAGACAGGTGTAAGTCGCCAGCGCTCGCCGTGTGTGGAAGGGTGAAGTGACGATCAGCACAGATTGATATTCAAATTGACGCAGATGATTAAGAATGCGTTCAGCTTCGTCATAGGTGCTGGTTGCGCGATAGACAGCATCAATGCCAGAGGCGGGAAATCCAGCGGATAGCAGTTCCTGACGGCTGCTTTCAATCTCGCTGATACCGCCGCTTAAAACGATGCGCCGTGGCTGTACTTGCGTAACAATGGCTGCTGCGTAGGGTCCACGATCTGCGCCGCCACCGAGAACGATAATGACATCTGCACGCGCAGGGGTTTGGGCAACGTCCAGCCCTGTGTAGAGATGCGGCAGCCATATCCGGCGGGTGAGGATAAGTGAAACCGTTATGGTAACGATCACCAATATAAAAAGCACAACCCAAAACGCGAAACGTTTTTTAAGCGTTTTTAGTGCTGGCAATATACACACTATCGGCTAAATGGAGCATAGGTGGAAATAGCAAACTCAACTGTCGTAGAATCTCTGAGCTGAAAACCACCGCTTTGTAGTGGAGCGGAAGTATGCTAATATCAGAAAACTGAATTCCTAGACCAAAAAACCCATCCACGCTGAGCTTTGACTCTCCAATATGCCGCGAAAATACTTCTTTCAGTTCCTCAATACTCCAATACCGCACCCGAAAAATGTTTCGCTCATCATGCATTTCTGGCTTGCGATTATTATAGCTATTGCGAACGCCATAGATGTTTGGCATTTGAATCAAGCATAAACCTTGTGGTTTGAGAATATTTGAGATTTGCGCTAACGTGACATGTACATTTTCTTTGCTGAAGTGTTGGAGCACACTGTAAGAAAAAACAACGTCAAAAACGTTATCATTAAAAGGCAGATACCGCGCATCAGCAACCAGGAACTCTACTGATTCAGTGTATCCGAGTTCCTCCGCCACTTCGCGAGCCGCCAAAATTGCTTCGAGTGAAGGGTCGATTCCGACCGCCTTATACCCTGCCTGCGCAGCGCTTATTGACCATCTTCCCCAATTACATCCAATATCAAGTAGAAGTTGCCCACTTCCTTTGGGTAAGCGGATTTTCGGAATAGGGTAGGCATTAAGTTTGTCAATCAAAGGCACATAAAGATTTCCATTGGTTGCTGCTATTACTTTTTGAACAAATGGGTGCACACCTTTACGGTTTTGCGTGATTTCAAAAGTATTCTGCTTTGCTTGTGCAATGGAATCAGTAATTGCATTATGGGTTACATCAACATCATCAAGAAGCATTACAGGGATACCACTAACTACCGGGTAGTGATGTCCGTGGGAACAAACAAGTTGATCATTCTCGATTACAAGTGGTTGTCTATCACGTGGACATACAAGGATGTCAAGTAATGTTTTCTTTAAACTGTTTTGCATTGTCGTGATCCTTGATCTCTGTTTTAAACAGACTGCTTCCATCCCTCGACGAGACTTGTTGCTGGGCGAAAGCCGATGCTTCGCAGACTACTGTTGGAATAAGCCTCATCTTTGACCAGTTGATCAATCGCTTCAGGATTGAACGGGAGTTGTTTACCTATCAGCCGAAAACCAGTGTCAGCCGCCTGAATGCCGAGCTTTGCCATCGATGCAGGAATCCGAATGGGCGGCATTGATTTACCGAGAGCATGGTAAATCGCGCTGAGGATTTCTTCGAGCGTTGGCGCTTCGTATCCGACAAGGTTAAAGACTTGTCCGGCGGCAGCGGGATGTTCAGCCGTCAGCATGGCAGCCGCTGCCATGTCATCGACATAGGTCAGGCTATGAACATTCTTCAGGTTGCCCACAGGGACGAAGATGCCTTTTTGAATGGCGCGCACCAACCGTCGCCACGACCCTTTGAGTCGTGGACCATAAATCACCGACAAGCGCAAAATGGTGGTTTCCAGACCGTCAACGGCACATACAGCGCGTTCACCCTGGAGCTTGCTTTCAGCGTACATCGTTTTGGGCTGTACAGCACAACGCTCATTCACAGGATCGCGTTGTTCGATGCCATAAACTTTCACAGTGCTGAAGTAGATAAAACGTTTGACGCCTGCTTCTGCTGCGGCGAGGGCAACCGTTTGTCCGCCTTGCACATTGATGCGCTGATACTGTTGAGCTAAATCACCGCTAGGATTTTCAATATGCAGCATGGCTGCTAAATGAAACACCACATCAACGCCTTGAACGCTCGCTTTAACGGCAGCCTGATCGTTAATATCGCCCGCGATATGTTGAATATCGGCGGGCAGCGCGCCGTTGGGCTTGGTTCTGCCGAGTGTCCGCACATTGTAGCCAGCGTTAAGAAGTTGGTGAACGAGTGCGGGACCGCACGAACCTGTCGCGCCAGTTACTAATGCGGTTTTTAGGGTCATAACGGTTTGGTTCCGCCTTCAAAACTTACACGCATTTGATCAGGGTGATTGGCAAATCACTTACAAACTCACCTTACGCAAGCCCCTCGTTTTCAGCCCTCACCCCCTGCCCCTCTCCCTCAGGGCGAGGGGAGAAAAACCGTCGCGGTAGGCGAAATCCCTCTCCCCTTCTCCTGTTTGTGGGAGAAGGAGTCGGGGGGATGAGGGGTACCTGGTCAGCTGCCATTTTCAAACATACTAATACTGTACCCTGACTTGCAGTTAATTACCAATCCTTGTTGTAGATAGATAAGGTTATCTTAAGCTAATCCCGCTTGCTTAAGGCAGTCCCGCACATACGGATGCAAATCAGGATCAATCCCATGAACCCACTTGTGACATACTCCCCACGCCTAAAGGTGGGGGCTTCTACCCTCAATGCGACTGCGAAGGCGAACCTTCGTCTTATCGTCGTTCCGGTAGCACAGCGATGCCCCGCTGTATTTGATGTTAACTACGGTATTGCGATATTACGGGATTATGATCGAGGTCGGATTTTTACGTCTCGTACCGCGCACATCAACCTCCCCCTATTTAGGGGCGAAAAACCGTCGCGGTAGGGGAAGTCCTTCTCCCTGAGGGAGAAGGACTTAGGATGAGGGCAATCTGTGTAAGGTGATTTACATGATACAGAAGTTGTTGTCCAGATGCTGCACGATCAGCAGCCGGATGTCGTTATTCATGCGGCGGCGGTTGTTGACGGCATCGGCGCGAACCGCGAACGACCAGCCGAGTTTTTCCATGATAACCGCGCCGATAGTGTATGAGCAAGTGGTGTCACATGACTTTTTGGGGTTCGGCTTCATAGTGCTCGACAAGCTGCTGAATCAACTGGTGATATTGGGCGCTGACGCTGTCACGCGAAAAGTGGGCTTCAACATAGCTGCGCCCATTGCCGCCATATGCCTTGAACTTATCGCGCTCAGCGAAGATATGACGAATGCCTGCTTCGAGGGCGTCGGCATCATCAGGTGGAACAGCCAGCCCACACTTGGCAGTCTGCACAATAGTCACCAGTTCCGAATCCTGATCAACAGCGGTCAGCACCGGACGCCCACTTGCCATAATCGTGTAAATCTTGGATGGCACGGTTGTTTGTGCGGTTCCAGTCATCAATGGCACAAGGCATAGATCAGCCGACGCATAAACATAGGGAACATGCGAACGCGGTTGATAGGGCAGCAGGGTGATGTTGGGGAAACTGCCCGCTTTGAGCTGCTGCTCGACATAATGCCGGCGCGCACCATCCCCCACGATTAAAAAATGGATTTCTGACTCATCCTGCAAACGACAGGCAACTTCGAGAATCGTGTCGAAGCTTTGGGTCATGCCGATGTTGCCAGCATATTGAATCACAAATTTATCAATCAACTTGTGTTCATCCGTCAGGAAATTGGCTTTAGGCAGCGGATGAATGAAGTGAACATCAACAAAATTGGGAATCAAAAGCACTTTATGATCGGATAGACCGATTTTCGTTACCTGTTGATAAAAATAATCACAAATGACGGTGATTTTATCAGCCCGATGATAGATGAACCGTTCTAAGTGCACCATGAGGCGATACATGCGGCTTTCAGGCGACATAATGCCCATCTGCACGGCGAGGGCTGGATAAAGTTCTTGAATATTATAGACGAATTTCGCCCCTTTTAAGCGTGCCAGTATCCACGCGACAACACCAATTGACAGTGGCGGGGAAGGGGCAATAACCACATCTTGCCGCCCGATGAGCAGCGTTCCCAAGAGCAAGCTCAGCACATGGAACAGCACATAATGGCGCAGTCGATTACCCACGCCTTGCCCTTTGGGGGGCATATGCGTGTGGATCACCCGCATACCCTGATGATCGCTAATGTAATACAGACCACCTAAGCGCTTGTACAATGGCTGCTTGGCTTCAGCATCTTCATCACGATTGTAGTGGGGCTTGGTCGTTAAGATCGTGATGTCATGACCAGCGGTTTGCAGGTCTTGAGCCAGTTCTGATAGCAGCGTTGCTGTTGAAACGCCATCAGGGGCATAAACAAGCGTATGTAGCAAAATACGCGCCATGTTGGTTGGCTCCGACCGAATTTTACGAGACCTGATCCTACTATCTCTATTTTGCCTTCACAGCCAGCAAATTGCTAATCGCAAGCGCATCCATTTTAGTGCGGACAAAGCAATCGACCGAAAATATAAATTTACTATAATAACAAATACTAACTATAATTTTATAAGCTTAGCGATAGTATTAAATGCAGGATAATCAAGTACCTCTCTTTTTGCTACATCAATATCTGCATCGAACATTTGATATCCTAATTTGCGAAAGAAGGTCGCAATTTGGGGTGCAGTAGAATGATTTGATATTTCACATATCACAACAGGATTTGAGTTTTGAAATAAAGATATCCCGCCCTTCAAAACCTCTAATTCAGCACCTTCGACATCTATTTTTAACACGGTTGGCATAGGATAGTATTGTGACAACCAATCTAGGGTAACACTTATTACATTTTGATAACTTCTTGCGCCTCCAGTTTGTGTTGAACCTTCATAACCGTCAAGATGATTTGTTGCTCTTGCTCGCTCGGATATTACAAATTTTTTAACCTCTATTGTTTCAGCTACGGCAACAGGTATAACCTCAACTCGTGCGCTTGTATTAGGTTGACTTAAAACTGATTTTTGAAGTAATTGGAGCATAATTACATCTGGTTCAATTGCCACAACAAAGCCTTTTTGTCCACAACGGTATGCGGCAGCAAATGTAAAGAGTCCGACATTAGCCCCTACATCCCAAACTATATCACCATCGTGTATATATTCGTTGACATTGTTCAACAGTGTTTGATCAATAGAGTTGAATTTGCGAAATAGAAACGCTAATCTACCTTCAGACGAAACATACAGGGGGACATTACCAAATTCCTTTGGTAGTCTTCTTTTGATAATGATGGTTCTTAAGAGTTTTTCTGCATAAGTCCTTATCATTTCTATGCTTTCCTCATTAAAAAGCTTCCAATTGCGAGCGCATCCATTTTGGTACGGACAAAGCAATCGACCGCCTCCTGAGGCGTACAGACAATCGGCTCGTTCTCATTGAACGAGGTATTTAGGACTAAGGGCGTACCAGTGCGTTCACCAAAGGCGTTAATCAACTTCCAGTAGAGCGGCGCGACATCGCGTTCGACCGTTTGCAGGCGTCCCGTGCCATCGACGTGCGTAATCGCGGGGACTTCCGCCTGTTTTTCAGGCAGTACGTTGTAGACCTTGAGCATAAACGGATCAGGGTAGATCTGGTCGAAGTAGTCGCCTGTTGCCTCTGACAAGACCGAAGGCGCAAACGGACGAAACTTCTCGCGGTATTTAATGCGCGCGTTGAGGATGTCTTTCATATCGTCGCGACGCGGATCAGCGATAATGCTGCGGTTGCCCAGCGCACGCGGACCCCACTCCATGCGACCTTGAAACCAACCCAGAATATCGCCATCGGCAACGATTTCAGCGGCGCGCTTGACCAGTTGATCTTCATCGAGTTCTTCATAGGTGAGCGTATGCGAATCAAGCGCTGTTTTGATGGCGGCGTTATCGAACTGCGGTCCGGTGTAGGCGTTCTTAAGGACAAATGTGCGCGGATGCCCAAGCACCTGGTGATAGATGTAGTAGCAGACTCCGAACGATGTTCCGGCATCACCAGCGGCAGGGTGGATATGAATATCGGTAAAGGCGGTGTTTGGCAGGATTTTACCGTTGAAGGCACTGTTTAAGGCGACTCCGCCTGCCATGCACAGCGTAGTTTGTCCGGTATCCTGTTGGAGTTTACGAACCAGTGCAAATTCGGCTTCTTCGAGCATGGCTTGCAGCGAAGCCGCAACATCCATATGTTTCTGCGTGATTTCTGTACGTGGCACACGAGGCTCACCGAAAATCTCAATCAGCTTGGCAGAATACAACGTGCCGAGCAGCGGCTCGCCGCCATTCCACGTCATGGTTGAGCCTTCAGCGTGGTGGATGAAATAATCAAGATCAAGCTCAAAGGTGCCATCTCGCTGCACCCGAACGATTTTACGCATCTCGTCGATATAAATCGGTTCGCCATAAGGGGCAAGCCCCATAATTTTGCCTTCGTCACCGTATTTGACGAAACCAAGCCATTGAGTGATGGCACTGTAGAAGATGCCGAGCGAGTGCGGAAAGTTGATCTCATCGCTGACGGTGAGCTGGTTGCCGCTGCCCGTTCCCCACATTGTGCTGACGAAATCGCCCATGCCATCGATGGATAAAATCGCAGCGTTCTCGAAGGGCGAAACGAAAAAAGCGCTTGCCATGTGCGCGCGATGGTGTTCAACGTTATGGAACTGAGCTTGAATGGTGCTAGAGTCGAGTCCGAGTTTCTCGCAGAAATCCGATTTAAGGTTGCCAACCTTCATGGCATTATTCAAGCGGTCGCGCACGAAGTTCAGATTTGGGCGGCGCGAAAAGGAGTATAAGGCTTTCTGAAGCAAGTTCGCTTTGGGATCGCGCGAGATGCCGATGTGATCGAGGTCATGGGGTGTGATTTGGGCTTCACGCAGCACGTAGCGGATTGACTCGACCGGGAAGCCCGCCCAATATTTGGTGCGATTGAAGCGTTCTTCTTCGGCTGCTGCGATAAGCTGCCCGTCGCGAATAAGCGTAGCTGACGCTCCGCCATGATAGGCGTTGATCCCAAGGATGTGCATTCAGAAAATCCCAATTTGAATTCGCGGATATAAATGTGTAAACTCAAGTTAATAGTAGCATGTAGCGGGGAATATGGCTACTATAACAGCGATTGTATTTGTATGTTATGCATAAGGTAGGGAATCTTTGCCTGAACAATTCGCTACTTTAGGGTTGATTTGGATTTTTGTCTACCTCTATCTGTTTTTGAAGTATAGAGGGCAATATTTATTTGGACTACTGAGCATATTTTTGATCCTGTATTTTGGCGATTACGGACTACAAGGTTTTATTCATGCATTACCGCATTTTGCCGAATACTTCGCAGATACAAACTACAGAGAGGCTATTTTTAACGGCTTTGTTCAAAGCACCATCGGCTTACTGGGATTAACCTTCGGATTTGTCGTCATTGCGCCTGTTTTGCAGAAAATTAATCGGGGCATTATACACAAAACAAAGTTTTCCCTGACGCCAATTGACGCATCAATAGAAACACAAATAGATCCAATGCGCTTGGCTTTAGTGTATGTTGTCACCGGACTTGTAAGCTACTTTATTTTGCGCCCAACTTTGGGGACAATCCCTACCATCAATACTTTTATGCAGGGTTTGTACAGTTTGTTTCCAGCAGGCTTAATTTTGGGTTTGTTATTCACCGAAAGTTCCGCTGAAAAACCAAAATATATTCGCCCCCTGTTTATTGCACTGTTGTTCCTGTGGCCGCTCGTTGGTGTAATTCGCGACGGCTTTCTTGGATTCGGCTTTTTCATCGTGATTGCTGTTTTAGGATTTTCGCTAGTGCGCATAAAGCATCTTGTGCGCTTAGGGATTCTTGGTGTTGTGCTTGGCTATATCGCGCTTTCGGTCATGGTTACTTATTTCATTAATCGCGGGGAGATACGTGGTGCAGTATGGGGTGGGGCTGAATTTGATACACGCTTAGAAGTAGTTGGTTCATCATTTCTCGATGATTTTCAATGGTTTGATGTTCAGAACATAACCCATCTTTTAGTGATTGATGGGCGTATGGGATTAAATTATTTGACTGGTCTATCTGTCCACCAATTAGAGAATAACTATGTTGAATACGCCTACGGTCAGACCATTACTGATGCATTTTTGGCTGTTGTTCCTCGTGCTATTTGGCCCGATAAACCTGTTGTCACTGGGGGAAGTGACAACGTCGCGCAATATACGGGGTTAACATTTGCCAGAGGAACAACAGTCTCGATGGGTTATGTGATGGAGATGTTCATCAACTTTGGGACATCAGGCGTTATTGGTGGCTTTTTGATCCTTGGAATATTGCTCCGTTTACTCGGCTCGGGTGTGGAGGTTGCTCTGCAACAAAAGCAGAATATGAAATTCGCTGCTTATTTAGTGGCTGGACTGGGTGTCGCACTAATTGGCAACGAAATAGCTGTGCTTTTTGCAGCCGCAGCGTCGGGATTTCTAACAGTAGTGATTTATAACCGTCTTTTACTAAGCTATGCACCCCCCAGCTTATTGTTTGGATATTTAGATCAAAAACAGTTTATTAAGAAGCATGAATTAATTCCCGCGAAGATTAGTGTGTTACCTAAATGAAATCTGACACTATTCCCATCTCGGTTGTTTTTCTGACCTACAATGACGAACAACTGATCGAAGATGGATTAAAAAGTGTCGCAGGATGGGTCAGTGAAATCTTTGTAGTTGATTCTAATAGTACGGACAATACACTTTCCATTGTGCAAAAGTATACCGATAAGATCGTTGTCCATGCGTTTGAAAACTACGCTGCTCAACGAAATTGGGCACAAGATAATTTGCCTATTTCGTCGGAATGGTTGTTTCATCTTGATTCTGATGAGCGTGTTACATATGAATTACAAAACTTTCTAAAAACTTTTTTTTCAAAGTCTGTTCTGCCGGAGATTGATGGCATTATCATGCCCCGAAGAACGGTATTTATGGGACGCTGGATTCGTTATGGAGGACATTATCCCGTCTATCACTTGCGCTTGTTTCGACGTGAGCGCGGTCGCTGTGAAGATCGGTTGTATGATCAGCATTTCACTGTTCCCGGACAGGTAGTAAGAGCCTCTGGTGATTTGGTGGATGTCATTAGCACCAGTTTGGAAAGTTGGACACTGCGTCATGTGCGTTGGGCAGGATTGGAAGCCCAACAGCAACTAGAAGGACATAATCCATCAACAGGTGTGCGAGAAAACTTGAATGGAACACCGATTGAGCGGCGTCGATGGGCGAAGTCCCGCATGTTTAACCGTGCGCCTTTGTTTGGACGTGCTTTTGCATATTTTCTGTATCGTTATGTACTGCGTTTAGGGTTTCTCGACGGTACCCCTGGACTGATTTTCCATGTACTGCAAGGCTTTTGGTTTCGCTTTTACATCGATGCACGAATTTGGGAGTTGCGGCACCAATCTGATCAAAAGCAGCATAAGCGATGATTCTGCGTAGTGAGAGCTTGTTAACTTAATGAGCAAAAATGTATACCAAAGCACCTCTCAACGTTATTTGCTTCTCATTACGGGTGCTTATGGTTTGCGTGGTGGTATTGCTGGTTCAACCCGTTTGGTAATTGAGGCGTTGCAAAGCGTAGATGCGAACTTTGATATTATTGCCTTTAATGAGCGAGCAGATGCAGCATCACATTATACTCACTTGCATGGCGTTAACTATTTGACTGCAAACAATAATAAATTAATCTTTGTTGGTCTCGTCGTAAAAATGCTTTTACTTACCCGATATCAGACTATATTTTGTGATCACATCAACATAGCGTCAATCCTCGCGCCTTTTGCTTTTTTAGGCTTAATTCGCTATATAGTACGTGTCCATTTAATTGAAGCGCTGTCACCACACTTGGACGGGCAGGGTATGATTGGGTTGCGTGGAGCGAATAAACTTCACGCTTCAGAATTTGCTAAACATGAGGTGCTTAAGCGTTTCCCCCTCTTAAAGATCGAAGCTTTACCCTTAGCGCTTGACCAAAAAGCGAGTGCTGCAATTCAGGCTTCCCCGCCTGCAATTGCGTCTCCAATCCATAATTTGCAAATGTTGGCTTTAGATAACTGTGTTTATTCACTGGGTGACTGCGTCATTCTGCACGTGGGACGTATGGCGACAAGCGAGCAGTACAAAGGGCAGGATGTGTTAATTCAGGCGATGCCTCAAATCCTTGAACTTCACCCGCAAGCTCAGCTAGTTTTTGCGGGGCAAGGCGA
>Ga0163154_10007148_pt1 | contig 13414 bp, 11 predicted proteins | sample OliLakLV19MP9P1_FD_148649 | JGI IMG/M metagenome (GOLD analysis project Ga0163154, IMG submission 148649) | Freshwater microbial mat bacterial communities from Lake Vanda, McMurdo Dry Valleys, Antarctica - Oligotrophic Lake LV.19.MP9.P1 | ecosystem: Environmental > Aquatic > Freshwater > Lake >... | reverse complement strand
GTGTTGGTTCAATGACGCCCGCAAGTTATCGCGGTGATCAATCGCCAAAATGACGAAATGCCCGGCGGGCGTGCTGCATCGGCTGAGGTGACGGTATTTTCCGAGTGTGGTCATGGCTAAAACGTCCGGCTCCACGTCTTGGGCCAGCGCTCGACCACCACCTTTGTTTGGGTGTAAAACTCGACGCCGTGCCGCCCTTGCCCGTGCAAATCGCCGAAGAAACTCTCGTTCCAGCCGCTAAACGGGAAGTACGCCATCGGTGCCGCCACGCCGATATTGATGCCGACATTGCCGGCGTCGGCTTCGTTGCGGAACTTGCGCGCCGCCGCCCCGCTGCTCGTGAAGATGCACGCCATGTTGCCATACGCACGGGCATTGACGAGGGCAATCGCCTCGTCCAAATCGTTGGCGTGCATCAGGCTGAGTACCGGTCCGAAAATCTCAGTGTGGGCGATGTCGCTGGTCGGGTTGACTTCATCAAGGATGGTCGGGAACAGCCAATAACCGTCGTCAAAGCCGGACACCGATTTGTTGCGCCCATCGACCAACACCTTTGCCGTGCCGTTCGCCTCGCTTTGGGCGATCAAGCTTTCGATGCGCATCTTGCTTTCACGGCTGATCACCGGACCCATCTGCACGCCGTCATTCAAGCCATAGCCCACGATGCGACTGGCGGCGGCATCGGCGATGCTTTCGGTGAAGCTGTGGCGCGCTTCGCCGACGGTGATCGCGACCGAGGCGGCGAGGCAACGCTGCCCCGCACACCCAAACGCCGAGTCCGCCATAATGCGGGTGGTCATGTCCATATCGGCGTCGGGCAGGATCAACACCGGATTTTTCGCCCCGCCTTGACACTGTGCCCGCTTGCCGTTGGCGGTGGCACGGCTATAGATGTATTTGGCGACGGGGGTCGATCCCACAAAGCTGACGGCGCGCACCAACGGGTGATCCAACAAGGCGTCCACGACTTCTTTGTCGCCGTTGACCAGTTGCAACACGCCTTTGGGGAAGCCCGCTTGCTCGATCAAGGCGAACATCTTGGCGCTGGTCATGGGCACCTTCTCGCTCGGCTTGAGGATAAAAGCGTTGCCCGTCGCGACGGCATAGGGCAGGAACCACAACGGGATCATGCCGGGGAAGTTGAACGGCGTGATCGCGGCGGTGACGCCCAACGGTTGGCGGAACATATGCTCGTCAATGCCACTGGCGATATCCTCGTTGTTGTAGCCCTGAATCAAGGATGGCATCCCACACGCCACCTCGATATTCTCGATCCCACGCCGGAACTCGGCAGTCGACTCGGCATAGGTCTTGCCGCACTCGTTGGTGATCGTGCGCGCCAAGTCATCAATGTTGTCCTCGATCAGTTGCTTGAGCTTGAACAATGGTTGCACCCGTTCGCCGACGGGCACGCGCCGCCATTCGAGATAGGCGGTGTGGGCATTCTCGACCGCCGTCGCCACGATCTCGCGCGGGGTCATGACCACCTCGGCGATCACTTGCGAAAGCGCCGGATTGATGATGTTCAGATGCGTGGTGGCGTCGCCAGTCGTCCACTGCCCATTGATGAAGTCCAAAATTTGTATAGTCGTCATGTTTGTGGTTCCTCTACTATTTTTCTACGTCAGCGAATTCGGACGCGCCGTTAGAATCTGTTGAAAAAGGGTTTGAATCGGTGGACGACCACATTGGGTTGCCCCTACAACAGCGTGTCTCGTAGGGGCAACCCAATGTGGTTGCCCGTGTTTTTCGACAGAATCCCGTTGCGCGTCCGGTTTTGGGCGTTAAATTTCACCCAAGCGCACGGGGCGATTCTCGTGCAAGGAACGCAGCGCCGCCAGCGCGATCACCACCGGGGCGCGTCCGTCTTGCCCCGTCACCGGCATGGGCGTGTGATCGTGCAAGGCGCGGGCGAATGCCGCCAGCTCGGTTTGATATGACACCAGATAGCGATCCATGAAGAAATTGAGCGGCAGATCGCGCTCCACCCGACGACGGTTGCTGATCGTCACGGCGTCGGCGTACCAGTTGCCACTGCTCACGCTGCCGCCACTGCCGAACACCTCGACCCGTTGATCATACCCATAAATCGCCTTGCGGCTATTGTCGATGGTGCCAATCGCCCCACTCGCAAACTTGAGTGTGATCACTGCCGTGTCGATATCGCCTACCTCGGCAATCTTGGGATCGACCATCACGCCACCCGCCGCGTACACCTCCACGACTTCGCCAAGCAAGAAGCGCGCCATGTCAAAGTCATGGATGGTCATGTCGAAGAACATGCCGCCCGACACACGCAGATAATCAAGCGGCGGCGGAGCGGGGTCACGGCTGACGATGTGCAACAGGTGGGGCGTGCCAATTTCATCATCGGCAATCGCCGCTTTGATGCGGGCATGGTTGGGGTCAAAACGACGGTTGAAGCCGACCATCAGATGCACGCCGGCGCTTTCGACCGCTGCCAACGCCTCATCAATGATCGCGAGATCGGCGGCAATCGGTTTTTCGCAGAAGATGTGTTTGCCCGCTTGTGCCGCTTGGATGATGAACGTGGCGTGGGTGTCGGTGGCGGAACAGATGACGACCGCCTCGATCTGCGGATCATTGAAGATCGCTTCTGCGGATTCGGCGACGGTCGGCACGCCAAAATCTGCCGCCACCGCGTGCGCCGCCACCGCGTTGACATCGGTCACGGCGACGACCTGCACACCGGTCACGCGCCGCACCAAGGTTTCGGTATGCACCCGCCCAATGCGTCCGGTGCCGATCACGCCCAGTTTAATTTTGTGAACATGAGTCATGAAGAGTCCTTTTGGGGTGACAAAATTAGAGTCCAATGCTATGCAAATAATCGCGGTTGGCTTGCGAAAACTTCTTGGGCGCGTCAAGGTCATCCACCAAGACATCTTGTTCGACAATCGCCCAGCCGTCATAGCGGATCGCGTTCATCGCCAACACCACGCCCGGGAAATCGACCTCGCCTTGCCCAAGCGGGCAAAAGACACCCGCCGCCACCGCCTCAAAATAATCCTTGCGCGCGGCACGGCACGCCGTCGCGATTTGGGCATGACAATCTTTCAGATGCAGATAGCGCACCCGCGCCCCAAATTCGTGAATAGCGGTCACGGCATCGCCCCCGCCATAATGCCAGTGTCCGGTATCGAGACACAGCCCGACCAATTCGGGATCGGTGCGAGCGAGCAAAGCGCGCACCTCGTCGGGCGTCTCGACATAGCCGCCGCAATGATGATGAAAGACTAGTTTCAAGCCCGTTTCTTCAAAAACGCGCCGTGCGATCAAGTTAACGCCCTGCCCGACCACATCCCACGCCGCCATGCCCAAGGCGCTGCCCGTGCGCTGCCCTGCCTCTTTCACCAGCAGATCAACCTTGCCATTGTCATCCGCCAGCACGATATAATGCGCCCCCAATGCCGCCAGTAAACGCCCCACCTTCAGCGCCGCCTCTGCCCCCGCTTCATGGGCGGCGGCATTCACCAAATTGACGGGCACGAATGCCGACAACAATTGCAACCCGCGTGGTTCCAGTTCGGCACGCAAAACGGCGGGATCCGTCGGCAAATAGCCATACGGTCCCAACTCAATGCCTGAGTAGCCCGTCGCCGCGATCTCATCCAAGACGCGGGTATAGGGATACTTGGGGGCAATGCCTTCAAATTCATAAATACCCCACGACACGGGGGCACTCGCTACTTTGATCGCCATGACTATCCTCCGGTGAACGGTTGTTTACAAGTGGTGCCGCTCAAGTTGCTTCATGATCTCATAATTTTTACGGGCATCCTGCACGGCGGGGTTGTCGCTCACTTCGGCGACACCGACATCCCACCATGATTCATAGCCCCCCACCCGCTGCCGTCGATCCACTTCCGTGACGATGCACACCGGACGGTCGGTGATCGCTCGTGCTTGTTGGAGCGCATTCCCAAATTCGTCACGGTTCAGCGCCCGAAACGTGACCGCGCCCATGCCTTCGCACAATTTCACAAAATCGAGCGGCAGCGTCTCGCCCGTCAACTGCCCATCCGCGCCCCGATAACGATATTTGGTGCCAAAGCCATCACTGCCCAATGACTTGCTCAAGCCGCCGATGCTGGCATAGCCGTGATTATCCAACACGATGATCGTCACCTTGACGCCTTCTTGCACCATCGTCACGATCTCGCTGTTCATCATCAAAAACGAGCCATCCCCCACCATCACGTAGACTTCGCGCGTGGGGTCTGCCAGCTTCGCCCCCAACCCCCCCGCGATCTCGTAGCCCATCGTCGAGAAGCCATATTCGAGGTGATAGCCGCGTGCGTCCCGCGTGCGCCACAACTTATGCAAGTCCCCCGGCAATGACCCCGCCGCACCTACGACCACATCACGCGCGCCGCTAAAGGTGTTGATCATGCCGATGACCTCCCCTTGACTGAGCAGCGGCTCATGCTCTAAGTTGTAAATTCGGCTGACCTCGACATCCCACTCGGCGTTGTAGTGACGGCAGCGTTCGGCGTAGGCATCATCGACGGTGTGCGCCTCCAGCAAGGGCAGCAGTTCTTCCAACACGGCGCGGGCATCGCCCACCAGCGGGATCGCCCCGCGCTTGTAGGCGTCAAATTCCGCCACGTTGATATTGATGAAGCGGACATCGGGATTCTGGAAAGCGGTGTTGGAGGCGCTGGTGAAGTCGCTATAGCGGGTGCCGATGCCGATCACCAAATCCGTCTCGCGGGCGATGATGTTCGCGCCCGGCGTGCCCGTCGCCCCCACCGCCCCTAAATTCAGCGGGTGGTTATAGGGAAGCGCGCCCTTGCCCGCCATCGTCTCCGCCGACGGGATGCCGAGTTGCTCCACAAAGGCGCGCAGCATGTCGGTGGCGTCGCTGTAATGCACGCCCCCACCCGCCACGATCAACGGTTGCTTAGCAGCACGGATCGCCGCCGCTGCCCGCTGCAACGAGTCGAGATCAGCGCGATCCCGCCGGATATGCCACACGCGCGGCTCAAACAACGCCGCCGGATAGTCATAAGCGAACGTCTGCACATCTTGGGGCAAGCACAGCGTGACCGCGCCGGTATCAGCGGGCGAAGTCAACACGCGCAGGGCGTCGGGCAGCGTCGCGATCAGTTGTTCGGGGCGCGTCAGCCGATCCCAATAGCGCGAGACGGGCTTAAAGGCGTCATTCACGCCGATATCTTGGGTGGCTTCGCTTTCGAGTTGTTGCAGCACCGGCGCTTGGATGCGTTCCGCGAAGATGTCGCCGGGCAGCAGCAGCACGGGCAGCCGGTTGATAGTCGCCAACGCCGCCCCCGTGATCATGTTGGTCGCGCCCGGCCCGATGGAACTGGTACAGGCGAAGGTTTGCAAACGATTCTTTTGCTTGGCGAAGGCGACGGCGGTATGCACCTGTGCCTGTTCGTTGCGCGACTGGTAGTAAGGGAAGTGGGCGGCATACTGTTGGAGCGCTTGCCCGATCCCCGCGACGTTGCCATGCCCAAAGATGCCCCATGCTCCGGCGAAAAATTTGTTTTCCAGCCCGTCGCGTTCGACCGCCTGTTGCGCCAGATACAACACCAGCGCTTGTGCCATTGTTAAACGCCGTGTTTTTGCGGTCATTGACCTTCCCTTTCCATGTCATGCGTGACAACGGGTACACGCGCATCCAGCCCCGTCCATGTGCCTTTGATCCACGCATACGCCGGATCGTCCGTGTTGGCGAGCGACTGCGCCGACCCCGCTAAAAAGTTCAAATAGTACGTGGTGTAGCCGTGCGCGCTGACCACCGGATGATAGCCCTCTGGCACCAAGACCGCATCATGATGACGCGCCAGCATCAGTTCATCAAGGTGACCATCAGCGGTATACACCCGTTGATAAGCGTAGCCGTTGGGCTTATCGATCTTATAGAAATAAATTTCTTCGAGGTCGGCTTCGGTCAAGGTACCATCGGGGGCAACGGTATGGACATCATGTTTATGGGGGGGATAGCTAGACCAGTTGCCGGACGGCGTATACACCTCCACACACACCAAGCGGTGACATGCCGAACCGGGCGGCAAGATGCTATTGATCTGGCGGCTGGCGTTGCCCCCACCGCGCAGTTCCACCGTCACATCCGCCGGGGTGATCAGCCGCGCCGGATAGTCTTGATCGGTCGGCACCCAACAGGACGCCACTTCTAAGCCATCGCTCAACGCCTCGATCTCGATCTCGCTGCGGCGTGGCAAATAAATAGCATAAGGCATCCCCGAAAACACATTCGGTCGCCGACCGACATTCATGAAATCGCCGTGACTGGTGCGCACATGCGCCCGCCCGCCCAAGATCACGCTGATATGCTCATGTTCGTGGGTATGGGTATGGAACTTTTCGCCCGCGTTCAGCCGTTGTGCCGCCATGTTCAAATAGTCCCAACCTACGGCGGCGGCACTCACTTGGGTGAAGATACCACTGCCGCCCGCATCTTGGCTTTTGACCAATAAGTCACTCATTCTGTTACCCTTCCTTTTATTCTAGCCCGCCGCGCTCGTCCACAAATGCCAGCACCTCGTCCAGCGTCGGCATAAAATTGGCGCACCCGTGTTTGGTGACGACAATCGCCCCGCACGCATTGCCCAAGCGCGCCGCCTTGCGCCAACCCCAGCCGTTGACATAGCCATAGATGAAGCCACCGCCGAAGGCATCGCCCGCGCCAAGGATGTTGTACACCTCGACCGGATAGCCCGGCGCTTCGATCACCTCGCCTGTCTTCAGATAAATCCGTGACCCGCGCGCTCCGGTTTTGAGGATAAGCGCCTGTGCCCCCATGTGCAACATCGCCTCGATAGCGCGTTCGGTATCCCCTTGCACATGGGCGTCCGACACTTGCGAATCGGTGACGCGCATCTGGTCGCCGCTGATCAGCATCGCCGCGTTGATCTCGTCCTCGGTGCCGATCACGATATCGACCAAGCGCAAGATGGCGCGGATTTGCACACCAAACGCCCGCACATCGTGCCACTGGTCGGGGCGAAAATCGACATCCAGCACAACCGTCACGCCCGCCGCGCGCGCTTGTTCCGCCGCGTAAAAGGTCGCGCTGCGGCTCGGTTCATAACTTAAATTAGTGCCCGCGAATTGAAAAATTTTGCTGGTGGTGACGGGCGCGGCGATCACGTCGTCAATCGTCAGCGCGAGATCGGCGGCATTGTCGCGGTAGTACACCAGCGGGAATTTATCGGGCGGCTCGATGCCCAACACCACCGCGCTGGTACGACGCCCCGGTTTGCGGGGGATGTAGTCGGTGGCGACGCCTTCGGTATTCAAAAAGTTAAGGATAAAATCCCCCACCGGATCGACGCCGACCGCCGTCAAGAGCGCCGTTTTTAAGCCCAAGCGGTGGGCACCCACGCTGATATTAAGCGGCGACCCGCCGACATACGCGGCAAAATTGGTGATCTGCGGGAAGGGTGCGCCGACATCATTCGAGTAGAGATCGATGCTGCTGCGCCCCATGTGCAGGCTGTCAAAGTCAGTCATTGTGTGCGCCTCTCTTATTTTTTTCTTCGCGCCTTCCTGTTCGATCCGTTGTTTTTCTTATTCTTCTATCCATCCACCAACTCTGCCGACAATTCCGCCGCCGCCCGCCGCACAAACTCCGCCAGCGCCACCACGCGGTCATCGGTCACGCGGATCGTCGGTCCCGAAATGCCAATCGCCGCCACCGCGATCCCTTGCTGGTTGTAGACGGGCGCGGCGAGACAGCGCACCCCCGGCTCGTGTTCTTCATCGTCATAGGCATAGCCCGACGCGCACACGACTTCGGACAGGTGCGCCGCCAATGAAGCGCTATCGCTGATCGTGCGCGGCGTCTTGGAATCGAGCAGGGCGGGCATGGGCAGCTTGGCAAACGCCAGCAGGGACTTGCCCACAGCGGTGCAGTGCATAGGCAGCATCCGCCCAACACCGCCTACGACGCGCAACGATGCCTCCGCCTCGACATCATCGATCATGAGCGCTTTGCCCTCGGAATAGATCGCGGTGTGGGCACATTCGCCCGTCGCCTCGACCAGCCGATACAGGTGCTTACGCGCTTTTTCGCGCAGGGGCATCCGGTTGACCAGTTCCCACCCAATTTGATACAGGCGCACCCCCGGCACAAACCGGCGCGAGGTCTGCTCGTGCTGAAGATAGCCATGCTGCACCAGCGTCTTGACCAAACGGGAAGCGCTGCTCTTGTCGATCTCGAGCTGTTCGGCAAGCTCGGTGATGCCCATCGACCGCCCCGCTTGCCAGATCAGTTCAAGGATACGTATGCCCCGCGCCAATGATTGAATCTCGCTCATGATTGCTCAATTGTGACACTCCGCAACCGCTAAAGCGGCGCGGCTTCTTGTGGAGCCTTTCGGCTCCAAATAGCCGCGACACTGACAGCCAGCGATCACGATTCTCGCTTTCACGAGCTACTTGCCGGGTGTCCCCCGGAACTAACGGCGGTCCGTTTTGGAAAAACCTTCACGGGTCGCTGATACTTGATCGTCGTCGGCACTTGTGCCGCGCTCCACAAACCGGGCAGGTTTGGGAAGTATAGGCTACGGAATTCAACAGTTCGGTAGCTCATATTTTCGAGTATACGGTCTTTTAAGTTTTTTGTCGATGTTCATCTTTTGAACTCAACTCGGAAATTCCCGGAGAATTTACACTCACTTGCAATGCACCCCGCTGAGACGCTGAGACGGCGGCTAAAGCCGTAAGGCGCTTCATCTACAGCCGCTCAAGCGGCGTAGCTTTCGCGGGCTAAAGCCCTACTTCTGTAAAAGTTGCGTATCGTGCAACAAAAATCATATTTAAGCCCTAAAATGCGTTTTTTGTTGACAAATTCACAACTCCACTTTACTATGGTTTTCAAGACTTTAGCAAGTGGAAGTTAGGGTTTAGGGATCAGGGGGCAGGGTTTAGGGAAACCGCCACGCCGCCCTCCAAAAACGCGCCGCCTGTCCACACTGCGCATCGTCTCTTCTGTATCTTTCTTGTATTATTTTTCTTGGGGAACTCGACTCTATGGCGATTGTGAATATCGGCGTCCTTGGTTTGGGGCGCATGGGACAAGTTTATGCCTTGCACGCCGCCCGTCAGATTGACGGCGCGCAGTTGGTGGCGGTCGCGGATCCGCGTAGCGACGTGACGACCGAGTTTGCCCGCAAGGTGAACGGGGTCGCCACCTATGCCGACTATCGCGACTTGCTCGCCCGTCCCGACATCAACGCCGTGATCGTCGCCACCCCCACCCACACCCATGAAGAAGTCGTGATCGCCGCTGCCCAAGCGGGCAAAGCCATCTTCTGCGAAAAACCCACTGCCCTCACGCTTGCCGCCACCGATGCCATGATCGCGGCGGTCGAAGCAGCGGGGGTGTTGTTCCAAGTCGGGTTCATGCGCCGCTTTGACGAAGGCTGTGCCAACGCCTACCGCCAATTGCAAGCCGGCGTGATCGGCGACCCTGTGGCGATCCGCTCCATCGGACGCGACGGCGGGCGCACGAGCCTAGAGTACGCAGACCCTGCCGTCAGCGGCGGTCTCATCCTCGACATGGGCATTCACGACTTTGACCTGATCCGCTGGTACATGGGTGCCGAGGTCGAGCGCGTCTATACCGAAGTCTCCAGCCTCGTGTTCCCCGAACTGACGACCGTCGGCGATGTCGATTACGCCATGATCAGCCTGCGCTTTACGAATGGCGCGCTCGGCAATATCGAGGTCAGCCGTGATGCCGTCTATGGCTATGATATCCAAACCGAGATCATCGGCACCAAAGGGACGCTCAAGGTCGGTTATTTGCAATATACCCCGGTCGTCGTGGTCACCCAAGCGGGTGTGACCCACGATATTGTGCCGCACTTCCCGCAACGATTCGGCAGTGCCTACACCCGCCAAATCGAACATTTCGTCGCGTGTTTAGGCGCGGGTGCCGTCCCGCTGCTCACGCCCGCCGACGCCCGCGCCGCCCTGCAAATCGGGATCGCCGCGACGATCTCGCAACACGAAGGGCGTATCGTGCGCGTGGCAGAAGTCGGTGCCTAAGATGTTTACGCCAGCCTTGCGCTGTGTTGTAAAGTTTAGTTTGTGAATTGCTTTATAAGGAGTTAAGTCAATGTCACGTTTTTTTAGAGTATTGGTAGTTGTTGCCCTACTCGTCTTGTCGGTGAATGCCGTCGCGTTCGCCCAAGATGCCCGCCCCTATCGCATTGTCGTCGTCACGCACGGACAAGCCTCCGACCCGTTCTGGTCGGTCGTCAAGAATGGTGTCGATGCCGCCGCTGTCGATATGCGCGTCACCGTTGAATATCAAGCGCCCGCCACTTTCGATATGGTCGCCATGTCGCAATTGATCGACGCCGCCGTCGCCAGCGAACCAGATGCCCTCGTCGTGTCGGTGCCCGATGCCGACGCCCTCGGACCGTCCATCAGCGCCGCGATTGCTGCGGGGATCCCCGTCATCTCGATCAACTCCGGCAGTGATGTCGCCGCCCAATTGGGCGTGCTGGCGCACATCGGTCAAACCGAATACGAAGCCGGTTTCGGCGGCGGTCAACGCATGGCAGCCGCCGGCGCGACCAACGCCCTGTGCGTCAATCAAGAAGTCGGGAACGTCGGTCTTGACCTGCGTTGCCAAGGCTTTGCCGATGCGTTGACCGCCGCTGGCGGCACCTCGGCAGTCCTCGCTGTCGATTTGGCAGACCCCACCGGCAGCCAAAGCCGTATCTCGGCAGCGCTCAGCGCCGACGACACCATCAACGCCATCCTCACGCTCGGTCCCACTGGCGCGGCTCCCGCGTTGGCGGCGCTGGAAAGCGAAGGCATGATGGGCACACTCTTGATCGCCACCTTCGACCTATCGCCCGATGTGTTGGCGGCAGTGCGCGATGGCAACATGTTGTTCGCCATCGACCAACAACAATACACGCAAGGCTATTTGGCTGTGGTGTACGCCACCTTGTATCTGGAAAACCTGAACACCCCCGGACAACTCTTGATCCCAACCGGTCCCGGTTTCGTGACCCAAGAGACCGCCGAACGGGTGATCGAATACTCGGCGCGCGGTACCCGCTAAACAACGGGGATGGCTTGTCGGGGGGGCAAGCCATCCAAGTTGCCCAAACATTAACTATCAATAAACGCAAACTGCTGATAAAAGCGCTGATCGATAGGGCAGAGGAGCCATCACCAGCCAAGCCCAAACGTAGTCTGCGGGAATTTAGAGGGGTTGCCGCGCATCTTTATGATGGTACCGACGCCCAAGAAGCGGTGAACAAAATCCGCAGCGAATGGGGATGATCGCCCGTAAAGATTGCAGAGGCTTTGGGAGGGATTTAAACGAGTCACAGAACTACGCATTTTAATCTTGGATGAATTAGAACTTGATTCGTAAAATCACGATACTCGACCTTACCTTTTAATTTCAATTCCATACTCCTTACTAGACAGGCACCTTATTGATGACCATCAAAACCGTTGAAAAACCCGATGAGCGTGTCCGGCGCGAGGGCACCCTCCGAAAACTATTACGCCGCCCTGAACTGGGCGCGGTCGGCGGCGCGCTCTTGGTGTGGCTGTTCTTCGCCGCCACTGCGGGCGACAGAGGCTTTCTGTCCTTGCGCGGCACCGCCAATTATTTAGAGGTCGCTGCCGAACTGGGCATCCTCGCGGTTGCCGTCGCCTTGTTGATGATCGCCGGCGAGTTTGACCTATCCGTCGGTTCGATGATCGGCGCGACGGGCATGATCACCGCCGTGCTGAGCGTAGAAATGGGCTGGAACATCTGGGCGGCGATTGCGGTATCGTTGGTGTTCGCCCTTGCCGTCGGGGCGATCAACGGAGTCTTGGTCAACCGGACGAAACTGCCGTCCTTCATCATCACCCTCGCAACCTTATTCATCATACGCGGCATGACCGTCGGCTTCACGCGCTTGATCACCGGACGCACCCAAGTGAGCGGCATCAAAGAAGCGCTCGGTTTCGACTCGGCGGCGGCGTTCTTCGCCAGTTCGCTCAAAATCCTCGATCCGTCGTCGGCGCGGGGGGCGATGGCAGAATTTTCGGTCTCGATTTTGTGGTGGTTCTTGGTCGCCGCGCTTGCCACCTATATCTTGTTGCGCACCCGCCCCGGCAATTGGATTTTTGGGATCGGGGGCGACGAAACAGCAGCCCGTAACGTCGGGGTGCCTGTCAACCGGATGAAAATTTACTTATTCATGGCGACTGCACTCACGGCGTGGCTGGTGTCTACGATTCAGGTCTTATCGGTCGGCAGTGCCGATACGCTGCGCGGGGAACAGCGCGAATTTTTCGCCATTATTGCGGTCGTGATCGGCGGCACCCTGCTCACAGGGGGGTATGGATCAGCGATTGGGGCGGTGTTCGGGGCGCTCATCTATGGCATGGTCTCGCAAGGCATCGTCTTTACGGGCGTGGACTCCGATTGGTTCTTGGTGTTCATGGGGGCAATGCTGATCATCGCCGTGCTGGTGAACAACTACATCCGCAAACAAGCGTCGGAGGCCAAATAACATGGATCAGGCAGCCGTCCCCGTTTTAGAAGCCCGCAACCTGTCGAAGTATTTCGGCAGTGTCATCGCCCTCCAAGATATTTCGCTGACGTTGATGAAGGGCGAAGTCTTGTGCTTGTTGGGGGACAACGGCGCTGGCAAATCCACATTGATCAAAACCTTGTCGGGCGTCCATCGCCCCGATAGCGGCGACTACTTGGTCGAGGGGGTGCCCGTGACGTTCAATTCCCCGCGTGAAGCGCTGGATCACGGCATCGCCACCGTCTACCAAGACCTCGCCATGATCCCGCTGATGAGCATCGCCCGCAATTTCTTCCTCGGTTCGGAGCCAACGACGGGATGGGGTATCTTCAAACGCTTTGATATGCAGCGCGCCAATGCCATCGCCCGCGAAGAACTGGCGAAGATGGGCATCGACATCCGCGACCCCGAACAAGCCGTCGGCACGTTGTCGGGCGGGGAGCGGCAATCGGTGGCGATTGCGCGGGCGGTCTACTTCGGTGCGAAGGTGCTGATCCTCGATGAGCCGACGTCGGCATTGGGCGTAAAACAAGCGGGCACGGTCTTGCGCTATATCGCCAAAGCACGGGCACAAGGCGTCGCCGTGATCTTTATCACCCACAACCCCCACCACGCCTACCCCATCGGCGACAAATTCACCATCCTCAAGCGCGGGCGCACACTGGGCACCTATACCAAAGCCGAGATTCAGCGCGACGAAATGATCCGCATGATGAGCGGGGGCGAGGAACTAGACGCGCTGGAACACGAACTGCGCGAATTTACCGGCGATGGCAGTATGGGGGCGTTGGCGGATGTTTCAATGCCTTAGTCGGCGGAAACCTCATTTGAACAAACTGATGTTC
>Ga0163154_10007137_pt1 | contig 13429 bp, 16 predicted proteins | sample OliLakLV19MP9P1_FD_148649 | JGI IMG/M metagenome (GOLD analysis project Ga0163154, IMG submission 148649) | Freshwater microbial mat bacterial communities from Lake Vanda, McMurdo Dry Valleys, Antarctica - Oligotrophic Lake LV.19.MP9.P1 | ecosystem: Environmental > Aquatic > Freshwater > Lake >... | reverse complement strand
CAACACTCCGATCAACACCAAGGTGTCTACAGCCAACACCGCCCCTGAGCTATGCTGTGTGCAGTCAAAGCGCTCACGAAAGGGGCAAACCAATGGAATCCACAACTGCTACGCTCACAAACATCAAGATAGCGAACCGAACCGCTGATCGCTCACCACATGCGATGACACGAATCGCCGGGGTTTTGTATCTTGTGATCACCATCGCCGCCATCATCGGGCATGTGTATGTGCCCTCCCAGCTTCTGGTGCCTGGGGATGCCACAGCAACGGCCAACAACATCCTGGCTGCTGAACCACTGTTCCGCATTGGCATCGGCAGCGAATTTGTCGTCTTGCTATCGGAAATTGTGCTCTCGATCATGCTATACATTCTATTCAAGCCAGTCAGCAAAACGCTGTCGCTGGTTGCGGCGGTGTTCAGATTGGCAATGACAACGATTCACGCAATCAATCTGCTGAACTCGTTTCTTGTGCTGTCCCTGCTCAATGGCACCGGCTACGCATCCGCATTTAATGCAGATCAGATGCATGCGCTCGTACAGTTGTTTCTTGATGCACATCACTATGGGTTCACCATCGGCATCGTCTTTTTCGCTCCGCATGTCTTTATGCTTGGGTATCTCATCTTCAGGTCGGGGTACTTTCCCAAAATACTTGGCGTTTTGTTCATCCTGGCAGCATGTGGCTATCTGATCGATAGCACGGCACTGCTGTTCGTCCCTAGCTATGGAACCACCCCGGCCATTCTTGCACTCCCGATTGCCATTGCAGAAATCGCCTTTCCCCTGTGGCTGCTGATCAAGGGTGTCAATATCGAACAGTGGAACAATCGCACGCTGGCGGCCTGAAGCGCTCCGCTATCCTGAAGAATACACACGAGGTGCAGCATGCATGAAACAAACCCATCGACTGAGAATCAGGACGAGCCTGAGCTGTATGCAATTCGCATCAAGGGGCAGCTGCATGAACGATGGGCCACCTGGTTTGAGGGCCTGATCCCGACGCTCGAAGCAAGTGGCGAGACGCTGCTCACCGGCCCGGTGGTCGATCAGGCTGCACTGTATGGATTGCTCAGAAAGGTGCGTGATCTCGGGATGCCATTGATCTCGGTGATGCGTATTGAACCCGAACAGGCAGATACAGCAGATAAAAATCAGTGAATAGCAATACAAGAAAGGATAAACCCATGAAAGCGATGGTCTATCATACCTATGGTTCACCCGATGTTCTGAAACTGGAAGATGTGCAAAAGCCCGTCCCGCAGGACAATGAAATCCTGGTGAAGGTTGTTGCCGCATCCGCAGCCGCTGGCGATTGGCATCTTCTGCGGGCGAATCCATTCCCGGTGCGCTTTATGTATGGGCTGCTCAAACCAAAACACACAATCCTTGGCGCAGATGTCGCTGGGCGAGTTGAAGCAGTGGGTCGCAACGTCACACAGTTTCAGCTAGGCGATGCAGTATTTGGGGATCTCTCCAGAAGTGGCTTTGGCGCGTTTGCCGAATATGTTGCTGCGCCTGAGCATGCCTTTGCGCGCAAACCCGCCAGATCGACCTTCGCGCAAGCCGCGGCCGTTCCGGTGTCGGCAGTCACCGCGCTGATCGGTTTGCGCGACCAAGGGCGTATTCAGTCAGGGCAGAAGGTGCTGATCAATGGTGCTTCTGGTGGTGTCGGAACATTTGCGGTGCAGATTGCCAAATCATTTGGCGCAGAAGTCACCGCCGTGTGCAGCACCGGTAAAATGGAACTGGTGCGCTCGCTTGGGGCGGACCATGTGATTGATTATACGCAAGAAGATTTCACCCAACATGGCGAACAGTACGATCTGATCCTTGCAGCAAACGGCTATCATCCGATCTCAGCGTATCAGCGTGCCCTACGGCCACAGGGCCGCTATGTGATGACCGGCGGTTCCACGGAGCAAATGTTCCAGGCCATGCTCCTCGGCCCCTGGCTCTCCCGCAAAGGTAGCCAGAGCCTGGGAAACACGCTGGCGAAACCCGGCCAGCAGGATTTAATTGTTATGCAAGAACTGCTTGAGGCTGGCAAGGTCGTGCCGGTTATTGATCGAACATACCCGTTACACGAGGTTCCTGATGCTATTCGGTATCTTGAACAAGGGCATGCCCGCGGAAAGGTAGTCATAAGCATTGATCCGCAGTATGTGTGATAACATCGCTGAGGAATGGTATTATTGTTCTAGCGAACGCCAGCGAGAAATCCGCTTACGCTCCCCTCTCCCCGGCGTGGGAGAGGGGCAAGTGGTGAGGTAATAAAGCCCGAAATACCTGAAGACTGACGTTACGGAGTAATCAGTCCGCTGGGTAGTGCGTTCGCAAGAAAGGACATAGCAATGTCTGCGGACAAAATGGGTATGGTCATTCGCGATCCCTGGTATGAGTTTGGCACGTCCCCTGGGCATCCAAATGAGCCGAATATTGCCTTTCAGGAGCAAATGGGCGCAATCCTGGAGGATCTCGGGGTACGGTGGGTGCGGCTTGAATTTCATATTGCTGGCGATGATGTTGAGGCCAGTGTGGCTCGCTGTGACCATTTCATCAATGTTGTTGCGCCACGGCATCACCTGATGATACTTGGGCTGCTGAGCTTTGGGATCATGCGTGATTATCCTCCCGATACTTCAAGCGACCCACGCTCGTTGACCTCACCAATACCCGATAATCAGGCCCACCCATATGGCAGTGGCGTGAACGAGTATATGCGCAAATGGCTTGATCGGGCGCGCTTCATTGCCGACCGTTACGCCGGGAATGTCCATGCCTACGAAATCCTGAATGAGCAGAATCGCATGCCGCCGAGTGGCACGGCAATCCCAGCCGTGCTGGTGGCCCGGTTGCATACGAAATTCTACCGTTTATTCCGGCAGGTGGATCGCCAGGCCCTCGGTGATCAATCCTGGCGTGATGCGATCCAGATCATTCTTGGCGGCCTGCATCCCAAAGGCACGGGCGAACCAGAGAACGCTACCTATACCACCGATCTCGAATACCTTTACCAGATCTATGCCTCAGATGGATTCAACGGCTATCGCGGAACGTATGGCCGTTTTCCTGTTGATGGGATTGCATACCATCCCTACCCAGAAGAAGTGCGCCTGAGCCTGCGTCGCTATCCGCGTGGCTCCGATGCGGCATGGGAAGCCACCATGCTCAACTATCGGCTCGATGAGCTACGTCAGGTGCTACGCAATGTCGGGCAGCCGGATGTACCATTTTGGATTACCGAGGTTGGCTATAACATTGCGTACGGCAATCATACGGCGCATGGGCAGGCGCTGTTTATGGATGCTGTGCAGCGGATGTTGATCACCCGGCTCGATGTCGCAGTCAGCTTCTGGTTCAAGTATGAGGACTTCCCCCCTGCTGAGGGGCCTAACGCCCAACAATGGGGGGTCGTCCATATCCCCTTCAGCGCAGGGCCATGGCCTGGTGGTGCTCTGTATGATCCAACTGGCACGCCGCAGTACCTCCGTGCGGCCTATCACGTCTTTCGGGCATTGGCCGAGAAGGCATAGGTGGTCGCAACGCCACTGATCGCCTCGACCTTCTGGGTGATCCGGCCAAGTTTGTCGATGGTATAGCTCGTGTCATAGAGCATGGTCGCGTTATAGTGTGCCAGGTAACGGGTTGGTTCACCGAACGTATTATAGGTCCAGCTATCGCGCACGCTGCCCAGTGTGCTGCCGGTTGGCAGGCCATGCTGTGCATTGCGGGTCATGGTCAGTGCGCCAGCACCAATCAGCAGGCTGTCACTGTCATAGCTGAAATTGATCGTGTTGCCGCCATTGACACTGGTTGCCGTCACACGCATATTGTTGTCGTAGGTGCGTGCGACAGTTCCAGATACTGGGCCAGCCCAGGATTCGTTGAGCAGCAGGCTGCCATCATAGGTGTAGCCGAGGTTCACACCATCTGGTGCAGCGATTCCGGTCACATTCCCAGTTGTTGCACTATAGCTATAGTTGGTTGGGCTACGTGGCGTATCAATGCGCTCGATCCGGCCAGCCGCATCATAGCTGATGCTGGTTGATTGGCCGTCGGGGCGAACCACACTTGTTATCTGGCATACGCTATACTGGCACACAATCAATGCTGCAAGCACAAGTATGCCCGAGGAGTAATGGTATGACGAACACTCAACAGCAATCAGCGCCACCTGAACTGGCTCCCTCCGCTTGGGAGCGAAGGTTGCAACAGGCCGTTATTGTGGTGGCACGCCTGGGTTTGGGCGTGCTGTTTCTGACACAACTGGCCTGGAAGATTCCCCCATCGTTTGGTTGTGATGCTGATTATGCGTTTACAACGGCAGATGCCAGCGGAACACTCCAGCGCACCAATGGCCTGTGTGATTGGATCGGGCTTGAATCAGTCTATGCCCAACGCGATCGCACTATTCTGGCGATACCGATTAACCCAATCGCGCAGCTCAATGGTGCATTTATTGATACCATCGTCAAGCCGAATATCCGCTGGTTTGGGTATCTGATCTTTCTTAGTGAAGCGCTGATTGCAGTCAGCATGTTACTGGGCGTGGTTAGCCGCCTTGGGGCACTGGTTGCGATCGGTATCTCGGCACAACTGATGGTCGGGCTGGCTGGCATCCCCATTCCGTTTGAATGGGAGTGGAGCTACCTGCTCATGGTGTTGCTCTCGATCCTGCTGTTTGGCCTGGCACCCGGACGAATCGTTGGCCTTGATGCCATGCTGCGCCCGCGGCTCGCCCATGCTGCTGTGCGCAATCGCCTTGCACGTATGATCTGGTGGTTCACATAAATGGGTGCTAGGCCAGTACGTCGCATATTCTATGGCCTGGCCCTGATCGGCCCAGTGCTGTATGCCATTGGCATTACGGCACGCTATCCACTTGCTGTGGGTCTGAACTATCCGGGCGCATCCTGGGCCATTCTGTCCAATTTCGCGCCAGATGCCGTCGTACTGCACGCAATTGTCTATGCGCTCGAAATGCTTTGCTATGCGCTCGCGCTGCGGGTTGCACTACGCAGCAACAGTAATATCAATAGCTCCAAAACGGCACTCGCAACGCGGCATCTGATTGGCCTGGTTATTGGTGGCTGGTTGATTTCCAGTATTGTGCTGTTGAATGCGTATCCCGGTGATTCAACCGATATCTTTGATTACTTGTTCCGTGGCCGCATGCTGGCTGAGTATGGCCATAGTCCACTGGCGATAGTCCCAGCCCAGGTTTCTGGCTACCCATTCTATGCCTATGTTCACTGGGCAAACAATGTCGATACCTATGGCCCACTCTGGGAATATGAGAGTGGCGCTATAGCAGTAAGCGTTCGCATGGTGGCACACCTGCTTGGTCTGCGCGATATACCACTCGCATTCTATATTATTGGCTATCGGCTGCTGGCAATATGTCTTGCTGGGCTGTGTGGCATTCCGATTGCAGCACTCGTGCATCAGCGCAATCCACAGCATGTGCCAGCCGCATTGTTGGCCTGGTTTTGGAACCCACTGCTGCTGACGGCAACGGCGATTGGCGCGCATAACGATATGCTGATGCTGTTGCTGGCCTTGATTGGCCTATGGTTTCTGCAACATCAGCGTTGGGTGTTGGCACTGCTGGCAGTCCTGCTGGCAGCGCATGTCAAAATCACGGCGCTGCTGCTGCTGCCGCTCATGCTGCTGCATATCGTTGGCCAATTGGGTTGGCGGCGAGCCATATGGCACAGCAGTATCGCCTTCCTGATGATTGTGCCGATCTCCTGGCTGCTGTATGCACCACTTGGTGGGTGGGCAACACTGCCACGCATGCTTGAGGAGCGGGTACGGTTCCTGGTAAACTCATGGGCGTTTGTGGCCTACTGGCTGTTGCAGATGGTTTTTGGTTGGACGGAGGTTGCTGCTTGGCGCATCACGACTCAGGCGGCAACACTGCTGTTCTGCGTGCTTGCATGTATTCAGCTCTGGCGATTCTGGCGCGAGTATCGGCAGCAGGGTGATGGCGATGCATGGCTTTGGCAACGCCTGACGATCTTCGTATTCATATATCTTGCGGTTGGGAGCTTCTGGTTCGAACATTGGTATGTGCTGTGGGCACTCGTACCAGCAGTGCTTCTCCCACAACACCAGCTTTCTCAGAGAATATTGCCCTGGGTGTGCCTGGGTGTACTCTGGCTCAATCTCGCAGCCGATTTTTTCGTGACTGCACACCCGGTTCTTGTTGCGCCCCCACCGCCATTATGGGCCACGCCGCTCCTGCTGATCAGTATTGTCGCTACAATCGCCACATGTTACCAAACCACGAGATTTCGATGAGCTATGCGTTAGACCTATGGCCCATGCTGATACACAGGCCACGTTCGTAGCGATGCGCACATCAAATCCATTCTGGAGCGGAAACAGCTGCCTATGATCATTGCAATGTCACGGTTGGGCCAGCAGCAACCGAAGCGCTTGTCGAACGATTCTATGATCTGCTGATGGCGATGTCATATGATGATCCCGAACTACGGCCACTCATGGATCTTGAGGGTTTGAAGCAGTGGCGCGCTGGCCGTATTGAAGGCTATCGGCCACTTGCAGTAGCCGCGGATGCGGCTGGCTTCTATGATCAGGCTGGCGCAATCACGGAGCACGATTATCGCTACTAACGAATATTGCGTACTACCCATTCTCCGCAGATAATTGGCAGCATGTTCAATTGGCACCCACAGGATGAACGCATACTCCTGATTGTCTGGTATGATGCACCGACCTACTCATATAGCATCCTATTTGAGTTGTACACATGCGTAGCTCACAGCAGGGGTTTGGGATGCAACCCCCGAGAAAATCCCCCTTCTTTTTTACAAATCCGCTAGGATTGCTATAGAACCAAGAGTCGAATAGGATGTCAACGATGATAAGCGCGGAATAGCGAGCGCCGTTGGCGTTCGACGCACCGAAACATGCCTGGTTGTCTGGTAGGCAGGGCATAAACAGCTTCTACATAGGAACCTATGAGCACGCACAACCCATGGCCCGATCACGATCTGCCGATCCATTCCGAAAAGCACTATGATGCGCCTTCGGTCTTCGATGTTGCGAATCTCATGCGCGAGGCCCGCCGCCAGAAACGCCTGCCCAACGGACTAATACCGCCGATCTGCGTACTCGACCCAGATGGCGATTTGGTTGATTACCTGCATGCAAGTGGGCAATCTCAAGCACACACAGCATGGGCCTGTTACCATAGTACACTTGATGTATTCCGCCTCAATGGGGCGGAGATCGGCATTATTGGCCGGGCTGTCGGCGCAGCATTTGCCGTCCTGATCGCAGAGGAGCTGTTCGTTTCGGGCTGCGAATTGCTGATCAGTATCACCTCAGCGGGCCAGATCACGCCACTGGGACAGCCACCCTATTTCGTGCTGATCGAGCGCGCCTTGCGTGATGAAGGCACCAGCTACCACTATCTGCCGCCCGCAGCCTATAGCGTACTTCAACCTGCGCTGCGTGAGCAACTGCTCACCAGTTGGGATCAACAGCAGGTTCCACTGCACATTGGTGCGAGCTGGACAACGGATGCCCCATTCCGTGAAACCGAAGCGATGATAGCACGCTGCCGTGCTGCCGGAATTGCTACCGTTGAAATGGAGGCATCTGCACTCTACGCATTAGCAACAGCCAAGGGCTACCCGATCATCTGTTTCGCGCATGTGACCAACACCATGGCAACTGATGGTGATGATTTCGAGAAGGGGCCGGACCAGGGTAGCCACGCAATTCTCACCGTTATTGCCGAAACGGCGCGGCTACTCAGGTGAACACATGCTGCTATCTGTGGGCAGCCAGGCCACACCCGAACTCAACACAGTGTATGGCGTTGCGCTGATTCCCACCGAAAGCATGATTGAGCATTCGCATTGCCATCGGCAGCACAAACAGGTAGATGTTCATAGCACCCAGCACCGCCACCGGCACGACATAGGGTGCGAATGCTAACCACGCTCGTGCTTGGCTATACTGGCTGGTTGCGATGCGATAGGCAGCGTAGAGTGAACCAAGAATTCCCAATCCTACGAGGATAAATTGCAGCACCTGAATTATGCCAACATCCAGCAGCGCTGGTGCTGCATTGGGAAGGGGCTGCCCGATAAATGGCAAGGCGGGATGCTTCGCGCTTGACCTCGCCAATGCGGTCAGCAGAATGACCGGCAATTGGGGATCGGCGGCGCGTAGCCGATGCAGAACCTCAAGGCCATCCATACCCGGCATCATGATATCCAGGATTGCCAGATCCGGTGGGTGATCGCGCGCCAACGCAAGGCCTGCTGGCCCGGCGGGAGCCGTTGTGACTTGGTAGCCTTCATAGATAGACAAGAGCCGCTGGATTGCTCCAGCGGCCCTATCATTGTCAGATACACAGCAAAGTTCGCTAGCGTGCGACTGCTGGCCCATGCAGCCCAATGAAGGTTTTCATACCACCGGCCAGTGTTGCTACCTGCTCGACGCCACGCTGGCGCAGGATTCGATAGGCCACATAGCTGCGAAACCCGACCATACAGTACAACAGCACTGGCCCCTGTTCAGCCAGTTGCGCTACTTCCGCGAACCGTGCCCGTAGCTCGGGCAATGGGATATTGACAGCAGTTGGGAGATGCCCGTCCGCATACTCATCCGCATTGCGTACATCAATCACGGTTGCTCCTTGGGCACGGCCAGGGTATTCCTCGGCATACCAGAAGACGACATCGCCACGCATGAGGTTGGCAGCCACAAACCCGGCCATATTGATTGGATCTTTTGCCGAACCATAGGGCGGCGCGTAGGCCAGTTCCAGCCGTTCGAGATCAAAGACCGTCATGCCAGCACGGATGGCTGTCGCCAGCACATCAATGCGCTTATCAACACCCGCAGTCCCAACGATCTGTGCGCCAAGCACGCGGCCATCATCTGGGGAAAACAACAGCTTGATGTGCATCGGCACTGCACCAGGATAATAGCCAGCGTGGTCGTTGGGGTGAACATAGATCTTGCGAAAGCTACGCCCCGTACGCCGCAGTGTTTTTTCCGAGGCTCCCGTGCTGGCAGCCGTCATATCGAACACCTGCACAATCGCAGTGCCCTGGGTGGTGGTATAGGCCGCATCGCGCCCGCAGACATGATCAGCGACAATCCGTCCCTGGCGATTGGCTGGCCCGGCGAGAGCAATCACCGCTGGCTCACCGGTGATCGTATCGATCACCTCGATCATATCGCCAGCCGCATAGATGTTTGGGTCGGAGGTGCGCAGATGGCGATCCACCGCCACGCCACCGCGTGGACCAAGTGCTAGGCCAGCCGCTTTTGCGAGGCCCGAGGCTGGCCGCACACCAACGGCCAACAACACAAGATCGGTGGTTATGTTCGTCCCATCACGCAATTCCACCACCACACGCCCGCTGTCATCGTGGAAGGCCGCCGCCGCCGTACCGAGATGCAGCGTCACACCCTGCTCGCTGAGGTGTTCGTGCAGCGCACCAGTCATCTCCCTGTCGAATAACGGGATAACCTGCTCCTGAAGCTCAACAAGATCGACAGCCAGGCCACGCTTTCGCAGCGCCTCAGCAACTTCTAGCCCGATATAGCTGGCCCCGATCACAACTGCGCTATGCGCCCCATCTGCGGCTGCCTTCACGGCATCCATATCGGGGATACTGCGGAGGGTGAGGATGCGCGGGTGTTCGAGGCCGGGTGTCGGCGGGCGGATTGGCTCAGCACCCTGCGCCAGTAGGAGCTTATCGTAGGGCTGCACATACTGGGTACCGCTGGCGCGATCCAGCACCTGCACCTGTTTTGCTTCCCGATCAATGCCAACCACCTCATGGCGCGTGCGGACAGTCAGGTTAAGGGTTGCCCGCAGATGCTCAGGGGTAGCCACCAGTAACTGTTCGCGATCAGGGATATCGCCGCTGATATGGTAGGGTAGGCCACAGTTGGCAAACGAAACATAGCGATCACGTTCAAGGACAATAATCTCGGCCTGCTCATCGAGTCGCCGTAACCTGGCAGCAGCCGACATACCCGCCGCTACGCCGCCAACAATTACCATGTTCATACCCTGCTCCTATATGTAATGCAGACACCAATCCGGCAACTGCTGATCAGCGGCAGTGGTGTGCGCTGCTAATCATTCGATGCACCAGTGTACCAATTGGTTACATCTACTCCATCACATCTTGCATGAACATCCATCGGTTCTCCATCATTGGCTGCTACACTCGGGATGTGAACATACATAATGAATTGCAGCGATTGGTCACATCAATATAGAGAATCTGTGGAAGTGTTTCCGCGATGGCTGTACGTGCCGCAAGATCAATCATGGCGTCTCCATCTATTATGGGTACAGGGGATATTTGCGATTTGGCGAAACAATGGCATAGCGGAATGTGGTTCGCAGAATGCGATATGTTGCGAACAGTGTTCCGCGCAGCGTGCCACCAACCTTTGATTGGCCAGCAAAGCGAGGGCGATAGCTAGTGGGTAGTTCGATGATCCGCGCCTGCTGGCGAGCAGCTTTGACGATCATCTCAATCGGCCAGCCATAGGTCATCTCACGCATGTCCAGTTGTTCAATCAGATCACGGCGGATGACCCGAAATGGCCCGAGATCTGTTAACTGCACACCATACAGCATCCATACCAAACGTGCGACCAGCCGATTGCCAAACAGTTGATGGGCTGGCATGGATCCAGCGACCATGCCACCCTGCAGCCGCGATCCAAGCACCAGATCGGCCTGTTGATTGTGCAATGGTGCCAGCAGTGTCGCCAATTCTCCAGGAATAAAGCTGCCATCGCCATCCATAAAGGCCAGCAGGTTGCCGGTTGCGATTGCAACACCAGCAGCACAGGCAGCACCATAGCCGCGGCGTGGCTCGATCACAACTTCGGCTCCTGCGCGACGGGCGACATCAGCGGTATTGTCGGTTGAGCCATTATCAACAACGATCAGCTGTTGAACGAGCCCTGGTGGGAGTTCGGCCAATAATGGGCCAAGGCAATCGGCCTCGTTGAGTGCTGGGATAATCAGGGAAACATGCATAAGTACCTCAGTGGTTGGTGCGTAGCGCATACGCCCCTACGCATCAAATGCCGCCAGAAACTGCCGTGTCGCAGCGGCCTTGGTGGAACCTATTGGCTGTGTACGCAATTCGGCACGCAGCCGGTCAAGCTCAGCCAGCGTATCGACATCATACCAGGGTGGTAGAAGAGCAACATCGAGACTCAGTTCAGCCGCAATCGCCAGGGTATCGGCCAACACCGATGGCGTACTCATCTGAACCTCACGCAGCAGCCGTGGTTGTGGATTCGTAATGCCAATCAGATAGTAGCCACCATCATCGCTTGGGCCAAGCACAACATCGACACCACCATCGAGTGCAGCAAAGGCCTGAGTAATATACGCTGGTGGTAGCGTTGGGCAATCACTACTCATAACGACAACATGGTTTGCACCGCTCTCCAACCCATTAGTCAGCAGCAGATCAAGCCGTTCACCAAGATCGTTGCCCTGTTGTGCGACACAGCGCATATCGGCAGCAAGTGTGTGGAAAAACAATTCGGCATCGGCTGGCAGAAACGCAATCACACGCTCGACATCGGCAACCGCCCGTATCGTCGTCAGGGTATCCTGCAAGAAACAGGCATACAATTGTGCGGCAGTTTCATATGTCAGCGGTGGGCAGAGCCGGGTTTTGGTGCGTCCTGCCGCAGGTTGCTTGGCAACCACAAACAAGATTCGTCGTGTCACGATTACACCACGATCAAGAGCAGGCGGGCCAGCAGGTTTCCGCGTGCAGCGATTGGTGCAGCCCAACGTCGTATGAATCCATCCAACCCAAAATGGCGTCCTGGTGCTAGTGCAAACATCAGCAATGCAAGTGTCACCATCAGATTGTAGCTCCACTCCCATTCAAATGGTGCGGGGATATTTGCCAAACCAATCATCAGTTGTGCAGAAACCCCAAGAGCCACCAACCCGCCAAGCCGTGAGAATAACCCCAGGAACATTGTGATCGCAATAAAGGCCTCGGCACCCCAGATCACATAGCCAAACCAACGGATATTTGGCTTAACAAAGCCATCAATAAAGGCAGCATTGAGTTGGGCAACCGGGCTAATATCAATACTCAGATCAGGGCCGCCAGCGTTATGCAATTGAGCGACAAAGATCTGACGCGGTTTTGGTGCATAGAAGGATTCGAGCCCAAGATAATAGCACAGGCCGGTTGATCGATCAGCCTGAATCCTGCCATCGGCAGTGGTAGTTGGGAAGGCGAATTCGTTGGCACAACCAAAGCGCGGTGGCATCTTCCAACCCAGATTCGCCAGAAACAGATAGGCTAATACCAAGCGGGCAATGACAATGACGATATGCTGGATGCGCTGTTCCCAGCGTGGAATAGCCAATGGTATTGGTATTGGTTTCACAGCTGCGGTCGGCGTGGTCGCTGGTGCCTGGGTCGCCATACTCAAGTACTCCTCTTGTATTTACATCAATTGCATAATCAGGTTGTTGGTGGCAATCGCAACCAACTTCTCCGGGCGTAGCCCGCGAATAATCATCGTATTGGCCAGTATCATAGATTAGTGCTCGTTCAGAGCATCATAGCAGATATACAAGAATTGGGCATTTGCGAACCCTCATATCAAACCAGATGCGAGTAAGCTGGCAATTACACAATCCTTACGAGATGCTAAACAGATCTGCAATGATCCCGTAGGGGCGCAGCAGCCATCATCTGCATATGGCCTGGTGATTGCACGCCGCTGCTGTGCCCGTTCCGCATTGTGGCGGCATTGTTTTTACACAAGCCAATGCCCGTTCAATCCTCACCCAGCGCGAACACTGGGTGCGACGGGCTTCAGGACGCTCAATTGCGTCACCGTTCCCGTTTCAATCCTCACCCAGCGCGAACACTGGGTGCGACAGCCGGGTGGTGTGTGTATAGTGGCGAACGGACGATGTTTCAATCCTCACCCAGCGCGAACACTGGGTGCGACGTGCGTCATAGGGCAGGTTGATGCCCTTGCGCCGGTTTCAATCCTCACCCAGCGCGAACACTGGGTGCGACACTAGAGTTTCGTGGCAGGCGGGCGGCCAGCGTATGTTTCAATCCTCACCCAGCGCGAACACTGGGTGCGACTTCATCGGTGGGGACATCGGTGCCCCGTAGTCAGGTTGGTTTCAATCCTCACCCAGCGCGAACACTGGGTGCGACCAAAAGAAGGTACACACAATGCGCGACTTTACACAGTTTCAATCCTCACCCAGCGCGAACACTGGGTGCGACACTCGACCGCCGTAGAGCTACAGGGTATGGTGAATAGTTTCAATCCTCACCCAGCGCGAACACTGGGTGCGACCGTACTTGCTATACGCTTTGGCATTATCCAAGCCGTTTCAATCC
>Ga0163154_10007134_pt1 | contig 13433 bp, 18 predicted proteins | sample OliLakLV19MP9P1_FD_148649 | JGI IMG/M metagenome (GOLD analysis project Ga0163154, IMG submission 148649) | Freshwater microbial mat bacterial communities from Lake Vanda, McMurdo Dry Valleys, Antarctica - Oligotrophic Lake LV.19.MP9.P1 | ecosystem: Environmental > Aquatic > Freshwater > Lake >... | reverse complement strand
CTGCGCCGCTATGTCGGCAAAGAAGAAATCCCGCGTGTTTTGCGCGGACTCGGTATCGCCATTCTGTCCACCTCGCACGGCGTAATGACCGACCGCGAAGCCCGCAAGCGCGGCGTCGGCGGCGAATTGCTCTGCGTCGTATTCTAAACCCAAAACCCCACCCCGACCCTCCCCTTCCATAAGGGGAGAGAGAAAATAGCCCCCTCCTTCATAAGGAGGGGGTTGGGGGAGGTCACCGGAAACGCCGAAGTCTGCTCTTTGCGAACTTCGGCTAAATCTACGGAAAAGGAATCTTATCCATGTCTCGTATTGGACGACGATTGATCACGATCCCAAGCGGCGTGACGGTCACCACACAAGAGGACGGAACCGTTACGGTCAAGGGTCCGAAAGGCACATTGACCCGGCACTTCCATCGCGATTTGACTTACAAGCAAGAGAACGGCACCGTCATTGTCGAGCGACCCTCCGATAGCAAAGAGCATCGCGCTCAACACGGCTTGACCCGTACACTCCTTGCTAATATGGTCGAGGGCATTTCGACAGGCTTTACACGCCAATTGGAAGTGGTCGGTGTCGGTTTCCGCGCTTCCGTGACAGGACCGATTTTGACGCTGAGCGTCGGATATTCGCACCCCATCGAAATTCTGCCGCGCCCCGATATTACGTTCTCGGTTGCCAACGACCCACAGTCCCGTAATCCTATCGTGACTATCACGGGTATTGACAAGGAAAAGGTCGGGCAGGTTGCCGCCGACATTCGCAAAATGCGAAAACCAGAACCCTATAAAGGCAAGGGCATCCGCTATAAAGGCGAGATCGTCCGACGCAAGCAGGGCAAGGCAAGCGGCAAGGGCAAGAAGAAATAAGTTCGCCTTTCTCAGACCGGAGGTTGAAAACCCCAGTCTGGAAGTACAAGCGTCTTTCAGACGCACGATGTTTCAACTTGATATTGTCGCGTCTGAAAGACGCTTGTACTTTGGAGGCGGGTACTTTCAGTACCCGCTATCCGGGCGAAATCAAAGAAACAGATTCTCCCCATCGGGCGAATCGTATGGTATAATGCTGTCTTGCGTATTCCGACTCAATTCGGAAGACGCATTTCGCCATGTCAGAGCGTTGGGTCGGCAATCCAACGCGAGAAGGAAACCCTGAATGAAACCCCAAGAACGCGAGCGACTGCGGCAGAGACGCCATCGCCGAGTACGCGGCAAAGTCAGCGGAACGGCAGAACGCCCCCGCTTAAACGTGTCTCGCAGTCTCGAACATATCTACGCCCAACTTATCGATGACAACGCCGGTCACACAATAGCGGCGGCTTCCACCCTCGATAAAGAGGTCAAGGATTCCCTCAAGAGTGGCGGCAACGTTGAAGCGGCAAAGATAGTCGGCAAACTGATCGCCGAGCGTGCCAGTACCAAAGAGATCAAAGCAGTCGTTTTTGATCGCGGCGGCTACAAATATCATGGGCGCGTGGCGGCTCTCGCCAACGCGGCACGTGAAGGCGGATTAAAATTTTAAGGAGGGAGGAGGAGGCGGGAGGAGAGAGTGGGGATCAATTCTGTTCCCTGTTTTCTGTTCCCTACTCCCTACTCCCTCGCATCGGGCAACGCGAGATTCTGCGACGAACGAACTTTTTCCGCTAAGAAAGTCGTATCGGTGAGAAGTGGAATTCGCTGCCCTGTTGAGAGGACTATAGAGCATTGGCAAAGATTGACCCCAATACGCTCAACCTTGAGGAGCGCGTCGTTCGCACCAACAAGTGCCAGAAGACCACCAAGGGCGGACGCACCATGAGCTGGAGCGCACTCGTCATTGTTGGAGATCGCAACGGTCACGTTGGCTGCGGCACGGGCAAAGCCCGCGCCATTCCCGACGCTATCCGCAAAGGGATCGAAGCGGCGAAAAAAAATATCATCGAAGTTCCCATTGTTGGCGGAACAGTTCCCCATGAACTTTTCGAGCATGAGGGCGCGGCAGAGATTATGCTCAAGCCGGCATCCGCAGGAACCGGAATCGTTGCCGGAAGCAGCATGAGAACCATTTTGGAACTCGCTGGCATCCATGACGTTCTGGGCAAATCGCTCGGATCGGCAAACGCCACCAATATCGCTTGGGCAACCATGAACGCACTCAAGAAGATGAAGCGTGCCGAAGATGTTGCAAGACTCCGCTCGACCACCGTTGAGGAATTGACGCCGTGGGCAAAGCAGCAACAGGAGACGAGCAATGTCGGCTAAGATCAAAATCACCTTCACAAAGAGTGCCATCGGCTACTCGCAAAAACAAAAAGATACCGTCCGGGGTCTTGGCTTCACCAAACTGAATCAATCGGTGGTACAGGAAGATTCTCCGGTCATTCGCGGCATGATCCATAAGGTCAAACATCTTGTGAGCGTCGAAGCCGTCAGCGAAACCGAATAAAGGATTAATACGTTCATGGTGAATGGAATACACGAACTCTCGCCCAACGTGGGTTCGACACATCGTAGAAAACGACTGGGACGGGGCAAAGGCTCCGGGCATGGCAAAACCAGTACGCACGGACACAAAGGCGACAAAGCACGCGGCAAGGTCAACCCGAACTTCGAAGGCGGACAGACGCCTTTGCATCGCCGCTTGCCTCACTTACGCGGACAACCGAAGCGCACGCCTAACCAGTTTACAAAAATTCGAGATCGCTCTTATGCTCTCGTCAATCTCTACGTTTTCGAAGAGAATTTTGAGGCGGACGCAACGATTTCACCGGAGGAATTGGTCAAATTGGGATTGTTACCCGATTTCACCAACGGTCTCAAAGTTTTGGGTGACGGCGAACTGACGAAGAAATTCACGGTTCAAGCACACAAATTCAGCAAAAGTGCGGAAGAGAAACTGACCGCCGCAGGGTGTACAGTGGAAACGCTTCCGAATATTCGACGAGGAAAGTAAGACAATGATTGAGGCGTTGCAACGGGCATGGTCTATTCCTGAAATCCGCAAACGTATTCTGTTTGTTCTCGGAATGCTTGCGGTCTTTGCGCTGGGAGCGCACATTCCCGTTCCGGGAGTTGACCCTAAGAAACTGGAAGGCGTGCTGGCAAATCTCGGAGGCGTTCTGAGTTTGGTAGACGTGTTTTCCGGCGGTGCGCTGAGACGTTTGTCGATCTTCGCACTTGGCATCTCGCCGTATATCAACGCCTCGATCATTATGCAGATGATGAGCATCGCCATTCCCGCTCTGGAAGTTCTTTCTAAAGAAGGTGACGCTGGACGCAAAAAGATCGCTAAATACACCCGTAATTTGACGGTGCTTCTGGCACTTGTTCAAGCCGTCGGAATTATTTTGGTGTTCTCCGGTAATGGGCTTCAACTGCATCCGCTTCAATCGCTTCGAATCGTGATTTCGTTTACGGCGGGAACGATGTTCCTGTTGTGGCTCGGTGAACAGGTGACGCAGAAGGGCGTCGGCAACGGCGTTTCGCTGGTGATTTTTGCGGGTATTCTGTTGAGTTTGCCGGGCAGTATCTCGAATATCGGCAAGCAGGTGATGGCAGGAACCGCATCGTGGTTCTCCGTGGTGATCCTGATTACGGTCTTTATCGCAACGGTATTCGCTGTTGTCTATATCACGCAGGGCATTCGCCGCATCCCTATTCAGCACACAAAGCGGGTTATAGGAATGCGACAGACCCAAGCGGGCGCAGCGTTCCTGCCGATCAAAGTCAACTCGGCGGGTGTCATCCCGATTATCTTTGCAGTGTCGCTGATGCTGTTCCCCGCGACGATCATCAACGCGATGCCGGGAACGCCGGGCGTCGGTTTTATTGGCTGGCTCAAAGAGAAATCCATGTATCTCAGTCCGGGCGCGAATATCGGCTCGACCTTGCTTTACGCGCTTCTTATTGTGGCGTTCACCTATTTCTATACTGCCATCGTCATGAATGTGCAGGAGATGTCGGACAATCTCAAGAAGTACGGCAACTACATTCCGGGCATTCGTCCGGGTAAGCCAACATACGATTATCTGGAACGGGTGATTTCGCGAATCACGTTTGCAGGGGCGATTTTCCTTGCCGGTATCGCGATTTTGCAGTACATTATTCCGGGCTTACAGCAGTTCAATTCGTTCTCTCTCATCGGCGGAACCTCATTGTTGATTGTTGTCGGTGTGGCGATTGAGACGATGCAAGCCATCGAGGCGCAACTGCTGATGCGGAACTACGAAGGGTTTATCAAGCAGCCCAAAAAGTCCGAAACCACGGCGGGCGGTATTCTCGGCGGCGTCCAATAATCTCCGGTGGGGGGAGTGATGATACTCGTCTTGCTGGGACCGCCGGGCGTTGGAAAAGGAACACAAGCCGAGCGCATTTCGGTTCACTATGGCGTGCCGACAATCTCGACGGGTGTCATGTTTCGTAATGCCGTCGCAAAAGGCACGGAACTTGGGCGCATCATTCAGCGTTATCGGATTGATAAAGGCGAATATGTACCCGACGATGTGGTTATCAATGCCGTACGGGAGCGAATCAGTCAAGATGATTGTGAGAATGGATGTCTGCTGGACGGGTTTCCGCGCACAATCCCGCAAGCCGACGCGCTGAATGTGGTTTTGAGTGAAATGAGGCGGCAACTGCTTGGTGCGTTGAATTTCGACGCGCCTCTTTCCGTGATTGTGCGGCGGTTCAGTGGGCGTCTCGTATGTCCGGTTGATGGGCAGTCGTACCATGTTGAAAATCAGCCGCCGATACAGCCGGGCATTTGCGACATTCATCAAGTGTCGTTAGTGCGCCGCGCCGACGATGAGCCGGAGATCGTGCAGCGTCGCATCGAAGTCTATCTCGAAAAAACGACGCCCCTTGCAGATTACTATCAGCAAAAGGGAATGCTCTGTACCATCAACGCGAATGAAGAGACCGAAACAGTTTTCTCGAATGTCGTCGAAATGATTGACGGCTTACGCAAAGGCTCCAAGTGCTAAAAGGAGATGCCATCATGGTTAATCCGACAATCCGAGAAAAAATCGGGTGTGCGCTGGAGAAACTGCCTGAATCAGATCAACAAGCGCGTCGCGGATTTTGCAGATGCTCTACTCAAGTCCCAGACTGTCAAGGGAATATCGGGCAAAGAGTTTGTCGCTTGGGCAAAAAGTTTTCCACCTGAGAACGCTGCCGAATTGTCCGCGATCCTCAAAGAAGAGGATGATCGGCAGTGGGCGATGATTCGATGGGCGCAAGAAAATGGCTCTTAGGATTCTGCCTGATACCAACATCGTAAGTGCGCTTCTCGGTGAGGATGCCAGTGTTATTGACTCACGTTACGCACCGGGGGGTTCAGTACCCGCTGCGAGAGGTGAGTTATTGAAAAGTTTGGTGCTGTGTAGATGACGTTTTGATTGCAGTCACTGTTTTGGGTGAACTCTTCTTCGGGGCAGAGAAATCTGCTCGCCGCGATGCGAATATGGCGAAGTACGATGCGTTTGCGGCAGAATACTCGGTTCTGGAATGTAGGGCGGAAACTGCCAAGCACTATAGCCTTATCAGAAACGCGCTGAGAATCAAAGGCAGACCGATACCAGACAATGATATTTGGATTGCGGCATTGGCAATGCAGCATGATTTGACCTTAATCACGCGAGACGCCCATTTCGACGAGGTTGAAGGATTGAAGTCTGAGAAGTGGTAATATCGTGGAGCCAATGATAAGATTTTGAGGATTTGGGTTCGATTCTATGCTTTATCTGAAAACTCGTGACGAGATTGAGAAAATTCGAAAGGCGGGGCGTGTGGTAGACCGCGTGCTGAAAGAGGTCGGCAAGGCGGTGAAGCCCGGCGTGATGACGTGGGAACTGGAAGACATCGCCGCCCGAATCATTTCGGAAGTCGGCGGACAATCGGCGTTTATCGGTTATGCTCCCAACAATCATCCACCCTATCCCGCGTGGACGTGCGTTTCCGTCAATGAGGAAGTTGTTCACGGAATTCCGGGTTGGCGCGAACTGCTCGAAGGCGATATTGTTACGGTAGACTGCGCGGTTGATCTGGACGGCTGGATTGCAGACAGTGCGTGGACATATCCCGTCGGTAAAATTGCCCCGAAGACCGTTAATCTGCTGAAAATTACCGAAGAGGCGTTATATCGCGGAATCGCACAGGTGAAACCCGGACGGCGTGTCTCCGATATATCGCGGGTTATTCAGAAATATGTCGAGTCGCACGGCTATTCGGTTGTGCGCGAGTTAACAGGGCATGGAGTGGGCAAGTACCTCCATGAAGACCCGCAAGTTCCTAACTACACAGACCGCAAGAAGGAATTCACCGACGAAATCCTGCAATGCGGTATGACATTTGCCATCGAACCGATGGTAAACGCCGGTCGAAAAGATGTTGATTGTTTAGATGACCGGTGGACAATAACCACGTCGGACAAAAGCCTGTCCGCACATTACGAGCATACCATCGCGGTGACCCCGCAGGGAGCCGTAATTTTAACCAACGGAGAATAAATGCCACCACCGAAACGACCCGGCGGACCCGGAGGACCCGGACGCCCCGGAGGACCCGGAGGAGCGCGAAAACGACCCGGCGGGGGAGGACCTCGTCCCGGAGGCGCACCCGGCGGAGCACGTCCCCCGATTGCACGTAAGCCTGAACCGGAAGCTTCCGGCAAGGAAGCAGCAATCGAGATCGAGGGCGTCGTTACTGAAGCGTTACCGAATGCGATGTTCCGTGTTGAGATTCCTGTCGGCGAGACGACCAAAATCGTGCTGGCGCATATCGCCGGCAAAATGCGACAAAACTATATCCGCATTCTGCCCGGTGATCGCGTGCTGGTCGAATTGTCTCCTTACGATCTGGAACGCGGGCGAATTCGTTACCGCTACAAGTCGTAATTTGGCTTGATTTAGGCATTCAGGGAACGGCAGAATCGAAAATTTCTTCCGTTGTCCGTCTTTTTGTGTCTGAAACCCCTCATGAGAGGCAATTATCGTGTATACTGTGGGGGCGGTTTTCGTACCGCGCCCTTAGAGGAGCGAAACCATGAAAGTTCGTGCATCCGTTAAAAAAATGTGCGAGAAGTGCAAAGTGATCCGGCGTGAAGGCGTTGTTCGCGTCATCTGCATCAACCCCAAGCACAAACAACGACAAGGTTAGTAGGGAACAGGGAATAGGGAACAGGGAACAGAAGTTTTATCCCTCCTCCCTCCTCTCTGCTCCCTCGAAAGAGGAGAAGCGATTTGGCACGTATTGCAGGCGTGGACTTGCCACGCGACAAGCGCATCGAATACGCCCTCACCTACATCTACGGAGTTGGCTTGCCGAGCGCACAGAAAATTGTGCAGCAGGCGGGCATCAATCCGGCGACACGGGTCAAGGACTTGACCGAATCCGAGTCAAGTAAAGTGCGTGAAATCATCGAGCGAGAATATCGCGTCGAGGGAGACTTGCGCCGTGAGTATGCAATGAGCATCCGCCGCCTGATGGAGATTGGCTGCTATCGCGGTCTTCGCCATCGTCGTGGATTGCCCGCTCGCGGACAACGCACCAAGACCAACGCCCGAACCCGCAAGGGTCCGAAGCGTACCGTTGCCGGAAAGAAGAAGGCGAAGAAGTAGGCGAGAAGCGTTATGGCAAACAAGCAAACCACCAAGACTACAAAGACCACCAAACAAGGCGGCAAAAGCGGGCAGACGCGCACCAAGTCCCGCGAGCGCAAAAACATCATCAATGGCATCGTGCATATTCAATCAACGTTCAACAATACCATTGTGACCGTCACGGATACGCAGGGAGCCACGATCTCATGGGCAACTTCGGGCGGTTCCGGGTTCAAGGGAACTCGTAAGGGAACCCCGTTTGCGGCTCAGATTTGCTCGGAACGGGCAGCACGCGCCGCAATGGAGCATGGTCTCAAGACGGTACAGGTCTTCGTCAAAGGACCGGGAGCCGGACGCGAAACCGCAATCCGCGCTCTGCAAAGTGTCGGCTTGGACGTGACATTGATCAAAGATGTGACGCCGCTGCCGCACAACGGTTGCCGCGCCCCCAAACGTCGCCGCGTGTGATGTATAGGGTTCTACTCTCACGAAGATTATCGGCGTGAGATAAGTTCGGTTCTCAAGTGTATGCTTCGCCTTATTCAATAACGGATTGGGCGAGCGTCTGAACAATTTCATCTTATGGTGTCACGGTGGAAGAAGCAGTACGGCAATACGCCCGCTGTGTAAACACCCAGAACGCGGACAGCGCGAGACTTAACGCCAGATTTTTGGCGACTCATTTTTGAGTGTCTTCGTGCCTCGTAAACCGTACCGTTCTGTGACTTGGCGGAAATTTTCCGCAGGGAGCATCTCGAAACGAATGGCAGTTAATCACGATCCCCGCTGTAAGCAGTGTCGTCGGGAAGGAGTCAAACTCTTTCTCAAAGGCGACAAGTGCTTCACGAAATGCACGCTCGACAAAATGTCGCGTGATGGCAAAACCAAACTGCGCGACAAACCGCCCGGAATGCAGGGCGCACCTTCATTCCAAAAGAAAATGACGGAATACGGCACTCAGCTTCGCGAAAAGCAGAAAATGCGCCGCATCTATCGCGTTCTTGAAGGACAGTTTCGCAACTACTTGACCGACGCCATGCGCCGACCCGGCGTTACCGGCGAGAACCTATTCCAACTGCTGGAAATTCGCCTCGACAACGTCATCTACCGCTTAGGTTTGTCGTCGTCCCGCGCACAAGCACGGCAATTGGTTTCCCACCGGTTCTTTACCGTCAATGGCAAGCGCGTCAATATCCCTTCGTACCTGCTTAAGCCCGGCGATGTAATCGGCGTCCATGAGAGCAAAACGTCCTCAGGAATCATTAAAGAGACCCGCGAACGTCTGCATACGCGCCGCACGATTCCGACTTGGCTCGACCTCAGCCGCGACACAATGGAAGGGCGAGTCGTCGCCGTTCCCTCTCTGATGGACATCAAAACACAGGGCGATGTGCGCGACATCAAGGAAAACTTGATTATCGAATTCTATTCGCGTTAATTTTCCGGTGTCCGACGAAATGGGGCGGCGCGTGCGTGTGGTCTATTGCGCCGCAATGATTAGCCCCCCGTCGTACCCTCATTCCCTGAGAAAAGGGTGCGGCGACGTTAGGGCAAAGGAGAGTGTGACAATATGGAACTGACCCTGCCGAACTTCCAGACGCTTGAGTCGAAACCCGATTATGGCAAGTTTGTAGTCGAGCCTTTGGAGCGCGGATATGGTGTAACACTGGGCAATTCCCTGCGACGAGTGCTGCTGGCGTCCATTCCGGGCGCGGCGATCACCTACGTGAAAATCGATAAAGTGTTGCATGAGTTCTCAACGATCCCCGGCATCAAAGAGGATACGACGGAACTTCTGCTCAATCTCAAAGGGTTGAATGTTCAGGTCGCTCGCAATGGTGATGTAAAGCACGAACCGAAAATGATCCGAATCGAAGTCAAAGGTTCGGGGGATGTGACGGGAGCGGATGTGCAGTGTCCCGCCGACGTAGAAGTTATCAATCCCGAAGTCTATCTCGCCACGATCTCCGATGAAGATGCGTCGTTGGTGATGGAGATGACGGTTGAGACGAACAAAGGGTATGTCCTCCCTGACAAATTGGAGCGACGCGCTCAGATGCCGATTGGAACGATTCCGATGGGCGCGGTGTTCACTCCGGTTCGCAAGGTGAATTATACAGTCGAGCAGACTCGTGTGCAGTCGAATACCAATCTGGAACGCTTGATTCTGGAAGTGTATACGAATGGCACGATTACGCCCGAAGCGGCAATCAGCGAAGCGGCGCAGATTTTGATGCAATACTTCCAGCAGTTTGCCGGCTTTCAGCACGCGGTTTCGTTCGCGCCGGTTGCTCCGGTGCTTCCAGCGGGCGGCAATGAGATTGATGCGCCGAACATCCGTATTGAGGAATTGGACTTCTCAGTTCGCACCTATAACTGCTTGAAGAAAGCGGCGATTCTCACCATACGTGAGTTGGTGCAGTATACCGAGAATGACCTGATGCAGATTCGCAACTTCGGCAAAAAGTCGCTGACCGAAGTCCGTGAAAAACTGACCGTAATGGGCTTAACCCTTGCGGGCGGTATGACCGTTGACTTGGGCGACGATACCGACGATATTGAGGAAGAGTAGTGGGTCGGTAGGCTATTGGGTCATTGGGTCGTTAGGCAATGCAAGTTCAGAAACGTATTCTCTCTCTATGGAGTTTAGTATACGTATCAGACAGGCAAAACCCAATGACCCCAATGCCCCAATGACCCAATGACCTAACTTTAGGATAACAATTCAATGCGCCATAGAAAAGCCTATCGCAAATTTAGTTTGGCGAGTGATGAACGGAAAGCGTTGTTGCGCGGTCTGACCCGCAGTCTGATTCTGTATGATCGCATCGTGACAACCGAAACCCGCGCCAAAGAGATTCGCCCCATTGTGGAGAAACTCGTCACCATCGCCCGCAAGGGTGGCGTGGATGCAGCCGTCGTAACGCGAGTGCATACCCGCCGCCTTGTTCGCCGCTGGGTGGACAGCAATATGAGAGAGTTTGTTCGTGTTCCGGGCGAGAAAAAGGGCAGCACCAAGATCGCACGCAATCCGCATTACGCGCTTCCGCGTCTGTTCGAGGTGATCGCACCCCGCTATATGACTCGCAACGGCGGCTATACTCGCATTACTCGCGTTGGTTTCCGACGCGGTGATGGGGCGCCTCTGGTTCTGCTAGAATTCGTGGATAGCGAAGGATAGGTGGTTGGGTCATTGAGTTATTGGGCAATTCATTTTGCCTAACGACCTAATCACTCAACGCCCCAATGACCCAATGACTCGTTTTTTTCGAGCGACAATCGAGTATGATGGCACGGATTTCGCGGGCTTCCAATGGCAAGTCGGACAGCGAACCGTTCAGGGAACATTCGAAAAGGCTCTGAAGCGGCGGATCAAGCAGGACATTCGGATTACGGGGGCGGGACGAACGGACTCTGGAGTTCATGCACTCGGTCAAGTGGTCAGTTTCGAGTGCGAGACAGCGATCCCGATTGAGAGTATGGCACTGGCTCTCAACAGTGCGCTTCCGCTCGATTTGTCGGTGCGCGATGTGCAGGAGACCGACGACACGTTCAGTGCGCGGTATTCGGCTTCGTCTCGCCTGTATGCCTATTTTATTCTGAACCGTCCCACTCCGTCTGCCTTGTTTCGGCGGTATTCGGCGTTTTGTCCGAGTCCGCTCGATGTGGCGGCGATGCACGCGGCGGCACAGACCTTGTTAGGCGAGCGGGATTTTGCCGCGTTTGCCAACGAACTGCGAGATGACCGCGTGACGAAGCGCGAAATGCTCGGTTTCAGGGTCGGAAAGTTTCGCCAGTTTGTAATCGTGCGTGTGGAGGCAAATGCGTTTCTGCGCGGCATGGTTCGCAGTCTCGTGGGAACGCTGATAGAGGTCGGTCAGGGCAAACGCGCCGCCGATAGTTTGGAAGCATTGATTGAATTGCGCGACCGTAGGCAAGCCGGATTTACCGCGCCGCCGCAGGGTCTTTGTTTACTGAAAGCGCGTTATGGCGTCCGCAAAATCTACGGTCGTCCGCGTGAGGAATAACCGATGAACACCAAGAAAGTCACTCTGTCCGCGAAACCGGCTGAGGTGGCGGAAGAGCGCGTCTGGTACATCATTGACGCTACCAATCGCCCTCTCGGACGCTTAGGCGTGGACGTTGCCCGCCTTTTGCGCGGCAAACATAAACCGAATTTTACGCCGAATCTCGATACCGGCGATTATGTAATTATCATCAATGCGAGTAAAGTCGTATTAACCGGACACTCGAAACAAAAAGAGCAGGTCTATCACCATACGGGTTGGCCCGGTGCTTTGAAGGCAGTTGCTCGTGAAAAGGAGCTGTCCGACAAGCCAGAGGAAGCGGTTCGCCGTGTGGTGCGTGCGATGGTTCCGTCGAACAAGTTGGGCGATAAGATCATTGGCAAATTGAAGGTGCATCGTGGCTCTTTGCCCGCGCACGGCTATGCCGCGCAGAACGCGATTCCCTACACCAGCGACGATTATAAGGGAGAAGAATAAACGTGGCAGAAGCAGGAAATCGCTATTATGGCACGGGCAAGCGCAAGAACGCGATAGCGCGTGTGTGGCTTGCACCGGGAACCGGCGAAGTGAAAATCAATAACCGTTCGGGACCGAAGTATTTGGGGCGTGCGGTGCTGGAGATGGTGGTGCATCAGCCGTTCGTGCTGACCCGTACCGAAGGTCGCTTCGATGTGATCGCGCACTGCAAAGGCGGCGGTCTGACGGGACAGGCGGGAGCCATTCGACACGGCATCTCGAAGGCGTTGCTGGAATTCGACCCGGAACTGCGCCCTTCATTGCGCCGCACGGGAATGCTGACCCGCGACCCCCGCGTCAAAGAGCGCAAAAAGTATGGGCGCAAAAAAGCACGTCGCGGCTTCCAGTTCAGCAAGCGATAAACTGTTTGCGTTTTGGACAAAATTTTGCCCCTTTTCTCAGCGTGAGGAGAGGGGCTTTTCTTCGGCAGACTTGACAATATACCGAATTCGGTATATGATATTCTTGTCAAACTTTCTGTATAAGGGACTTTCAAAGATTAAACCGTTCCGTTCTTGCATGGTGAGATCAGAACGCCGCCAATGGGGAGCGAGGCACGCCAAAAAGTCGGTTTTCATCTGCGCGAAGTTCAGCAAGGCGTAACTTTGGCAATGCCGCTTTCTCGTCCAATGCCTCAGATTCAAAACGGCTGCCATGAGTTAAGAATTAGGGATAGTGAGTAACGTGTGGATTGGCGCGTAATTTACTATATTGATACGATTGCCATTTTGGTATTGGGAGTTTTTGAGAAAAAGACCACTCAGACGCCGGAGAATGAAAAAGAGGCGTGTCGGAATACACTCAAACGGTATCTCGACGCAAGAATATTGAGGTAGCAGCAATGGATACAGAAACGCGCCAACGTCTTGAAGCCGCCGGATTTGTCGAAACCTCGGTGGATGAGTTATTCGGTTTGACGCCGGAAGAAGCACAACTCGTCGAATTAAAAGTTCGGCTGTCTCGACTGATGCGGCAGCGGCGGCTGGAGAATGGAAGCGATCAGCAAGAGATTGCTGCCAAAGTCGGAACCAGTCAGTCGCGCATCTCTGCAATTGAGAAAATAGGACGCAGCAAACGAAACGTGCCAGAAGTCAGCGTGGATATGATGCTCAAAACGCTCTTCAGCATGGGGGCGTCGCATCAAGAGATTGCCCTTGCAATCTCCGGCAAATGACCTGAAAAATGCCCCTCATTGCGCCGCACGGGAATGCTGACCCGCGATCCCCGCGTCAAAGAGCGCAAAAAGTACGAACGCAAGAAAGCGCGTCGCGGCTTCCAGTTTAGCAAGCGGTAATGCCCCTCACGCTTGGGAC
>Ga0163154_10007130_pt1 | contig 13439 bp, 8 predicted proteins | sample OliLakLV19MP9P1_FD_148649 | JGI IMG/M metagenome (GOLD analysis project Ga0163154, IMG submission 148649) | Freshwater microbial mat bacterial communities from Lake Vanda, McMurdo Dry Valleys, Antarctica - Oligotrophic Lake LV.19.MP9.P1 | ecosystem: Environmental > Aquatic > Freshwater > Lake >... | reverse complement strand
GTGCGTATGCCCGCCTGACGATCGGGGGTGTCCTTGGAAAGCGGCGCTATGTCGCGGTACCGATGATCGGCTCGTTGCTGCCGTACATCGGGCGCTGAGTTTCACGCACCGCCGACGCAGGCTGGTTGCCCCGGCTGAAATCGAGCGACGGCCGCGAACACCGCCGCTGCCTTCTGCGTCATGCGCGTCGACTGACGTTACAACGAGAACCCGTTCTGCCGATGGTGCGGAGCAGTGACGCATCCGCGGACGTCAGTGCACAACTGCGGAACTGCATAACTGCATAACTGGCTTAACGCAAAGGTGCAAAGACGCAAAGACGCAAAGGCAAACGTGAGGGATGGACCTGGCGGAAACTCGAGATTGGAATGTCATTTGTGCGCGGTCGCGTCGTCGTTGTGTGTGCTGGGCGCAGACCGCACTGCATACGAGATGGACACGCACGGCAGACGTGCATTGATGCCTCCCGCTCCCGGTACAGGGTGCTGCCTTCAGGCGGTTGCCCGTCGCGCTGGCGTTGTCAGGCCACGTGACCAGGCGTCGATGGCGACTCGTCGTAGGCAAGTGCATCGCGGAATTCCGTTGCCGCGCGCCGGATCTGCACCAGTTCCGACTCGGGAATCCGCTCGAGGTTGCGGATCATCATCGCCATCCGCGGATGGTTTGCGAAACGCTCCCTGTATCGGGCCAGGAAGTCCCAATACAACAGATTGAACGGACAGGCATTGCTCCCGATCCTGGCCTTCACATCGTATCGGCAACTGCTGCAGTAGTTGCTCATGCGATTGATGTAGGCGCCGCTGGCGACGTATGGCTTTGACGCCATCACACCGCCGTCGCCCCAGGTGGCCATGCCAACCACGTTCGGCAGCGTCACCCATTCATACGCATCGGTGAACCCTGCCCAGAACCAGCGGTTGAGGGCCGCCGGCGTGACGCCGAGGAGCGTGGCAAAGTTGGACTGCACCATCAGGCGTGGAATGTGATGAACCCGACCCGTATCACGGACGGCGCGGATGGTGTCCGACAGACAGCGCATCTCACAGGCGGCGCTGGCGGGCTTGCCGGCGTATCCCGGCTCCCCGTCGGGGGCCCAGAACCACATCGGCAGCGGAAGCCAGGCGTCGAGCGCATTCGCGGTGCGCAGGCCGGGCATCTGATGCCAGTAGATGCCGCGCACGTACTCCCGCCAGCCAAGAATCTGCCGGATGAACCCCTCGGCGCTTGGCAGTGCCACCAGCCCCTCGCGATAGGCGCCTTCGGCCCGCTGGATGACTTCCATCGGATGCAGCAGGCCGACGTTGATCACGGACGCCAATGTGGAATGCAGCAGATCGGGGTGTCCATGCTGCATCGCATCTTCATAGGGACCGAACTCGGGCAGGCGCTCGGTGATGAAGCGCTCGAGCAGGACCTTCGCGTCAGCCCGCGTCACCGGCAATGCGAAGCCCTCGGCGGCTCCCCATCGATCCTTCCACCCATTCACGCGCTGCATGATGTCGCGAGTGGTCTCATTGGGCGCGAAGTGCATAGGCGCGGGTACGACCTTCTGCTTTGGCCACGGCCGGCGGTTCTCCGCGTCGAAGTTCCAGGCGCCGCCCGTTGGCTTGCCATCGGGTTCGATCAGGATCCGGTGCTTGCGGCGCATCTCGCGGTAGAAGAACTCCATGCGAAGCTCCTTCTTGCTCTTCGACCAGAGTGCGAAGTCCTCGCGGCTGGCAAGGAAGCCGCGATCGGCACGGAGTTCGAGCGCGATGCCGTGGCTCTCCAATGACGCTGCGGCCCGATTCAGCGAGGCCACCATTTCCCACTCGCGCCCTTCCGTGGCCACGACCTGGCCTGCGCCGTGCTCCAGCGCCGCGGCGGTCAGTCCCTCTTCATAACTCGCCGCGCGGCGATAGTCGACGCGATATCCGGCCGCCCGCAGCGCGTCCGCGAAGTGGCGCATGGCCGAAAGAATCAGGACCAGCTTGTGGCGGTGCCACGGGAGTGCCGCCCCTTTCTCGACCGACTCGATGATGCAGGCGATGACGCAGTCGTCTGGTGCCCGCGGCAGTTGGGCGATGGCTCGCGAGCATTCCCACGGGGCGACGAAGACGAGCGTACGACCGCTCGTGACTGGTGTTGATTGCTGTGCCACGGTGAGTCAACAGCGAAGGTCTCGCCGTCGTTTCCACATTGAGCCGCTCACGCCGTTCGAATGGAGGGATGCGCGCCACTGATCGTACGCCGGATAACTCGTCTGGCGCTCTTGTCACGGTACAGCGCGCTGTCGGAGACGGCGAGAAGGGCCGTGGGCGTATCGCCATCTCGAGGGAACAGCGCAGCGCCCACGCTGCCGTCGACACTGATCTGCACACCGTCGTGATCGACCACGTGCTTCAGTGCTTCGCGGACCTTGGCTATCACCACGTCCAGATCACTGCTCTGCCCGAGGTATGGTGAAATCGCCACGAACTCGTCGCCGCCGATTCGGCCGACCGTATCGGAGGCGCGCAGCAGGTGTTGCAGACGATGGCCCACTGCTTTCAGCACATCGTCGCCGGCCAGATGCCCATGTCGATCGTTCACCTCCTTGAACTCGTCCAGATCGATGTAGAGCACGCCGACGTGGGTGCCGTTCCGCTTGGCAGATTCGACCGCCATTTCGAGACGGTCCATCAGAATGGTGCGATTCGGCAGCCCGGTCAGCGCATCGCTCGCCGCCCGGTGTTCGGCGGACTCCACCGAGGCATCGGCCAGCGCCCAGTCGCGGTCGAGAATCCACACGACGAGGCCAACGCAGAGCGCACAATGCGACAGGAACTCGGCGGTGAGCAACGGCTGCCAGTTCACTGCGGACGCAAGCGGATTGAACCAGTGCGAGAGCGCAGTTCCCGCCCGCAGTGCGGCGCAGAGCGCCACCACGCAGAGTGCGATCCGGACCACACTGGCACCGAGCACCATCTTCGGTGGTGCGCTGACATTCGACACGATCCGCGCAATGATCACGCACGCCGTCAGTGTGCCACCTGCGCGGAGCGCATGGCGCACCATGTCCTGCGCGATGGGATCTCTGGCAGCGAGCAGACTGATCCCGGCCGTCAGCACCGCGGCAATGATGGCGCCCCGTATCGCATCTCGCCGGACTTTGTCGGTGACGATGTCGTTCGTCGCGAGCTCGGCCGCACCGAGCACCATGAAGCCGAGATACATCCAGATGGACAGCGACCGTCCCAGATCACGAAGTGCAGGGTCGGCGCCGTCGAAAATGCGCATGTTGAACAGTTGCATCGCCGCCGCAACGCCGAGCGCAACGAACGCGCGCGCAATATCGCGCAGCGCCATGAGGTTACGGCGCGTACCGAGTCGCCAGCAGACCCACGCAAGTCCCAGCGTGGAGCAAACCTCAAGACCGACAACCACGGGCACAGCGAGTGCGATCGTGTCCATTCGGCTTCTGGCGTGCGCGGGAATTGCTGGTCCTGCGGTGGACTTGCTTGCTAATACGAACCCGCCGTGCCCTCGGCGTCAACACCCACGGCGTAAATCGCTGTGTTGAAACACGTTGCGCGCCAATGACGGCGCGCAACGCACAATTGACTCTGCAAACGCATAGGATCCTATTGTGAGACGAGCTTAATGGCACGTGCCACGATCGCGTCGACGCTCAGACCGAATTCCTTGTAGAGTCGGTCAAACGGTGCCGAGGCACCGAAATGGTCGAGACCGACGACGTCGCCCTGACCGGCAATCAGCCGCCACCATGACATCGGATGGCCCGCTTCGATCGCCAGGCGCGGTACGCCGGCCGGCAGCACCGACGACTGATACGACGCGTCGGTGGCCATGAACAGCTCCATCGATGGCACACTCACAACGCGCGTGTGGATGCCACCGGCTTCCAATGCCTCGCGCACCTTGAGTGCCAGGCCGATTTCGCTGCCCGTGGCAAGCAACGCAATCTTCGCCGACGCGCTCGAGTCGGCCAGGACGTAGCCACCGTGCTCGACGCCGGCGCGGACGGTCGCGGGAGCCGTATTGAGGAATCCGAGCTTCTGCCGCGACAGGACAATCGCGCTCGGACCGGTCCGGTGATTGATGGCGACGCGCCAGCACTCGGCAACTTCGCTGGCGTCTGCCGGCCGCAGTACCAGCAGGTTCGGAATCGCTCGCAGCGCCGAGAGGTGTTCGATCGGCTGATGCGTGGGTCCGTCCTCGCCGAGTCCGATCGAATCGTGGGTGAAGACGTAGATGGCCTGCGTCCTCATCAGCGCCGCCAGTCGGATCGCGGGACGCATGTAGTCGCTGAAGATCAGGAAGGTGCCGGCATAGGGCACCACGCCACCGTGCAGCGACAGGCCATTCATGATGGCGCCCATCGCGTGCTCGCGGACACCGTAGTAGACGTACCGGCCGGTTCGATTGCCGGCGCTGAAGGGCTGATCGCCCTTGCGCAGCGTCAGGTTGGATCCTGACAGGTCGGCCGACCCGCCAAGCAGTTCGGGAATGCCGGCGCCGATCGCATTGAGCACTGCACCCGACGCGGCTCGGCTGGCGACGGTCCCGGTTTCGGCGGTGAACACTGGCAATGCCGCGTCCCAGCCGGTTGGCAGCTCACCGGCCATGCGCCGTGTGAACTCTGCGGCCTGGGCGCCGTGTGCGGCGGTGAAGGCGGCGAAACGGGTGGCCCATTCGGTGTGTACGGCGGCACGCAGCGCGACCTGTTCCCGCCAGTGCGCGTGCGCCTCTTCCGGCACGAAGAACGGTTCGTGCGACACCCAGCCCAGGGCATCCTTCGTCCGGATGATTTCCTCGGCGCCGAGCGGCTCGCCGTGCGCCTTGGCGGTGCCTGCGCGATTCGGACTGCCGAAGCCGATGACAGTCCGCGTGATGATCATCGTCGGTCGGCCGTGCTCCGCCTTGGCTGCGGCGATCGCGGCGTCAATCTCAGCCAGATCGTTCACGTCACTGATGTGCAGCACCTGCCAGCCGTACGATGCGAATCGCTGTGCGGCGTCATCGCTCAGCGACAGATCGGTGCTGCCATCGATCGTGATGCGATTGTCATCGTAGAATCCGATCAGCTTGCCCAGCTTCTGATGTCCGGCAAACGACGCCGCTTCATGACTGATGCCTTCCATCAGGCACCCGTCGCCGGCAATGAAGTAGGTGTAGTGATCGACCACGGCGTGTTCGGTGGTGTTGGTGACTGCGGCGAGATGGGCTTCTGCCATCGCCATGCCGACCGCATTGGCGAGGCCCTGACCCAGCGGGCCCGTGGTCGTCTCGACGCCGGCGGTGTGACCCACTTCGGGATGCCCGGGTGTCTTGGAGCCCCACTGACGGAAATTGATGATGTCGTCGAGCGAGAGATCGTAGCCACTCATGTGCAGCGCGCCGTACAGGGCCATCGACGCGTGACCCACCGACAGCACGAATCGGTCACGATCGGGCCAGTGGGGCGCCCTGGGGTCGTGGCGCAGGTGTGCGGTGAAGAGGCGGTACACGAGCGGCGCCAGTGCCATGGGCGTGCCGGGGTGTCCCGACTCCGCTTTCTGCACCGCGTCCATGGCGAGCGTACGAATGGTGTTGATGCTGAGCAGATCGAGCGACGCTGGAGCGGCGAGGGCAGTCACGGGAGGCAGGCGGCGAGGACGCGGAAGCAGCGCAGAATGCGCAGCGCAGTGCAGTGCAGTGCTGAAAGTTAGGCGCGGGAAGCCAGCCCTGATACCGTGATCAGATTGAGCGTGTGTGTCGGGCACGGCGGACGTACCTGTTCCGGGGATTTCCCCTCGGGAGTCGGCGCTGTGACTACTAGACGACGCGGTCCCGCGGCTCGTGGCCCGCCGCCCATTGGCGTGCGTTCTCGAGTGCGCGCATGCCCATGGCGGTCCGCGTCTCGACGGTCGCGCTGCCCAGGTGGGGCAGCAGCACCACATTCTCGAGTCGCATGAGGCCGGCGTTGATCTTCGGTTCGAACTCGTGGACGTCGAGTCCGGCGGCAAACAGATGTCCCTCGCTCAGCGCCTCGGCCAACGCCCGCTCGTCCACCAGCGATCCGCGCGCGGTGTTGATCAGGATGCTCCCTGGGCGCATCCGGGCGATCCGGTCCGCACTGATGAGATGGTGGGTGTCGGCGCCGGCTGGGGCGTGCAGCGTGACGATATCACTGGTTGCAAGCAGCGTATCGAGCGATGGCGCCATCTCCGCATCGGCAGGCACGCTCCCTCCCGCTTCGCGTCCGACCCATTGGACCCGGAGGCCGAAGGCCCGAGCGCGGGCGGCGACGGCGCGTCCAATCCGACCATAGCCAACGATGCCCAGCGTGCGGCCGCGCAGCGTGTGGCCCAGGTGCCAGGTCGGCGCAAAGCCGTGCCAGCGGCTGGCGCGGACGACACGCTCCCCTTCGCCGAGCCGGCGCGACGCCATCAGGATCAGCGCGATGGCAATGTCGGCGGTGTCGTCGGTCAGCACATCCGGGGTGTTGGTCACCACGCAGCCCTCGCGTGCGGCGGCCGTCAGGTCGATATGGTTCGTTCCCACACCCACGCTGGCGATCAGTTTCGTGCGAAACGGTGCGTGCTGAAAGAGCTGATCGTCGAGCAGATCGGTCACCGTCGGCACCAGCACATCGCACTGCTGCATCATCCGCGACAGTTCCGAGGCCGTCCGGGGGATGTCATCGATGTTGAGGCCAACCTCGAAGTGTTCCGCAAAGGCCCTCTCCACCGCGTCGGTGTGGCGACGCGTGAGGCATGCCGTCGGTCGTGGCTGCTGCATCAGGGCCAACGTGTCAGGAGGCGTTCGGTAAGCACGGTCGACAGTGCCATGATGGTCTCCTGCGGATTGACGCCCACGCCAGTGGGCAGCATCGAGCCATCGAACACGTAGACGCCTGGCACGCCGTGCCGTTCACCGTCCGGCGTGACACCGCTGGTGGTGGGATCGGTGCCGATGCGCGCGGTGCCGTTCACATGGGCACTGAAGAGCATCAGGCGATTCGCATCGACGGCCCGCTCGCGAATCTGTGCCAGATCCGCTTCACGCCGAACGACGATCGGTTTGTTGTGCAGGGTGTGCACTTCGCGCGCGCCGGTTGCAAGCTGCAGGCGCGCTGCCGCCTCGACGGATGCCCTGACATTTGCGGCATCGGCGTTGGTCAATGCGTAGGTGATGTGTGCATTCCCCTTGCGATCGAGGGTCACGCCACCACTCGACTGTTGCAGCTCACTGCCGTCGCGCGTGAGAGCGATGGTCGACGCGAGGTTCGGAAACTGACGCATCAGGGCCGCGTGCGGTGCGCCGAAGCCCGAGAGTGCCGCGGCCCCGATCGACGGATGCAGCGGTGGGCACTCCAGCCAGAAACCGTAGCCGTTGTGATCGCGCTGAATGAACTCGTCCGACATCGCACTGAGTGGAATGCCGGCGGCGCCGTAGATCTCACGATCGTGCACGCCGATCACGGCCGTCGTGGGATGCAGACGCAGGTACCGGCCGACCCCGCCGCCGCCCATGCCGGAACGCATCAGCAGCAGTGGCGTTTCCACCGCGCCACCGCTGACGATGACGATTGGCGCCTCGAGCGTCAGGGTGCGTGCAGGGGCGCCGTCACCCACGCGGCGCACCGTGGCGGTGACGCGTTTGGTCGGCATCGCCGCATTGGAGTCCGTGCTTCGCCCCACGATCTCGATCCGCGACGCGTGCGCATTGGCGTAGAGCGTGGCCCCGTGCGCCAGCGCTCGTGGCAGGTATGTCTGCTGCGTGCCCTGCTTGGCGTCGTAGCGACAGCCGTGACCACAGAATCCGGAGCGCACGCACCCTCGTGCGTTGATCAGCGCAGATTCCACGCGCCAGCCAAGTGCGGATGCGCCATCGAGCAGGAGCCGATTGTTCGGTGAATGGGCATCGTCAGGCACACGCCGCGCGTGCACGTCCCGTTCGATGCGATCGAACACCGGCGCCATCGCCGCGGCATCCATTCCCTCGAGCCCGAAGCGTGTCGCCCATTCGAGGAGCACATGCGGCGGCGTCCGGAGCATGATCATCCAGTTCACGGTCGTACTGCCACCGACGGTGGCGCCCTGGACCATCGAGACCGCGAGATCGTCGGTCGCCCGTAGCCCCCCCTCCGCGTACAGCCGTTCGGTCATTGGGCCATCGAGCTCGGTGAATTCGTCGCTGGGCACGAACTCGCCCGATTCGAGAATCACCACGCGCTTTCCCGCTTCAGCCAGGCGCGCGGCCGCGACGGCACCACCGGCACCAGAGCCAATCACGATGGCGTCGGCCGTGATCACCGATGCGACACGGAAGGTGGCGGCTGTGATCACGCCGTCAGGCAGGGCACGTGATGCCGGCACTGGTGCCACGGCGGGCGCTCGCAGGACAGGCTCTGCGCCATCCTCGGCCCCAACCGCACCGGAGGGTGCGGGTCCTTCCCAGGACACGGCCGCGTGACGCGTGTGCAGTGCGCCGCGGTACCCGATCGCGGCGTGCGAGCGCGGATCGCCGTAGTGCGTCAGGAGACTCAGGCGCCGCAGCAGCTGGTACAGCGTTCGCGCCTGCGGCAGCGGACTGTCGCTCCAGGCGTGCAGCATCCGGTCCTGCTCGACCTGTGCGAGGGCATGAAATGGCGCGAACCGCCGCACACTGACCACCGCCGCCAGCACACCGCCGAAAAGGCGCAGCCCGTCACACACCTCGTCGATCTTGTGCACCGCGAGGCCCGCGATCCGATGTTCGACGCGGGCGGTCAGATCCTCGGGTGCATCGGGAACGATACGCTGTACCGCGGCGTGGAGCGTGCGTCGCGCGCCTTCTCCGAGCACGCGTCGCAATCCTGGAGCGGCGGTCTGCAGCTCGGGCGTGGCATGGAGAGTGGGCACACTGCACGATACCGGAGCGTACCGGGGCGCCGCCAGCGTCAGGCGGTGCTGCCTGCCGTCTGCGCGAGGATCGAATCGCCGGGCACGGGGGCCCGTTCGAAGGCCAGCGTGAAGGTGCTGCCGGCGCCGGCGGTGCTTTCCACACTGAGCATACACCCCATCTGCCTCGCAATCCGCCACGACAACGCCAGACCAAGTCCACTGCCGCCATAGCGATGGCTCGTTTCGTCGCCCCCCTGCTCGAACGAGTCGAAGATCCGTCCCTGGCGCTCGAGAGGAATACCGATTCCCGAATCCGTGACCAGAATCGCACTGGCCGCACCAGTGGTGTGATGCCGCCTGACCGACACCGTGATGCGGCCGCGCGCGGTGAACTTCACGGCGTTGTCCACCAGACTGGTGATCACCTGACGAAGGCGCGCCGCGTCGACGCGGGCGACGGCCTCACTCTCCGGCAGGTCGACCTGCAGCACCACGGGTCGATCGGCAACCTTCGATTCAAACTGTTCGACAATCTCCCGAATCATCGGCACGACGTCGGTCGGGACGACGACCATGGTCACGCGACCGGCTTCGATGCGCGACAGGTCGAAGATATCCTCGACGAAACCGAGCAGGTGTTCGCTGCTGGATTGCACCCGATCCAGATAGTGGCGATCGCGTTCGCTCAGCTCCGAACTCTTGCTGCGGCGCACGATTCTGGTGAAGCCGATCATGGAGCTGAGTGGTGATCGCAGTTCCTGGCTCATGCGTTCCAGGAACGCAGTCCTGGCCATGTTGGCGTCGTCCGCAGCTTGTCGTGCATCGCCAAGCGCGGTCTCGGTCTGCTGCTGCGCCGTCAGATCGTACACGAACACCGCCCACGCATGCTGCCCATCGAGCGCCAGCGGCGTGATGGCCACCTGGGCGGGAAAGGTGCGTCGACCGTGCAGCCGGATGCTGGTGGTGAAGCGTCGATCATCGTCGCCACCGACGAACGTGACTGTTCCGAGGTCGTCGACCGTGAGCCGCAGTGAGTCGGCGGCGACCAGATCGGAGAGAACCGCGCCAGTGAGGCTGGCGAGCGGGCGCGCAAACATCTGCACCGCGGCAGGGTTGGCGGTCAGGATTCGTCCCCCGCCGTCGATGGCAAAGACGCTGGCCAGCACGGTGTCGATGATCGCCCGGTTGCGATCCGATTCCATGCGCACCCGGGTCAGCGATGCCTGCAGCGATTCCCGCGCGACGAGGACGGCACTGTGCAACGGGACGAATTCGTCGTCGACCTGCGCATCGGTGACGGCGATGGGGCCTGGCAACGGGTCCGCGAGTGTGAGGACGGCATCCCGCACCCGTGCGATGCGAGTGGAGAGCGCTCTGGTGGTGAGGGCCACGACCGTGGCGCCCGCCACGTTGGCTGATGCCACGACGAGCGCCAGCGTCCACCAGACGGCGCGATTGAACTCGCGATCTCCGATCGTCGCATGTTGCGCGTGGAGCGCTTCGAGGTGACGGGCACCGACCGCCAGCGCGAGGCCCCCGATCGCGAGAGACGCGGTCAGGAACAGGCCGACGCGTGCGCGAAAGGAGAAGGCCGTCACGAACTCCCAAGTCACTGCGATGTCAGGCAAGCCGCTGATCCCTGGGATCGGCGGCGGTTCTGCGCCTGAGTATCGGCAGGATCGGCCGCGGTCTGGACGCCGCGGCCGATCAGCCCGCGGCCATCACCCTCGCAAACACATCGCGGTCGACATTGCCGCCGCAGAGTATGACGGCGATCTCGTCAGGAAGCTTGTCATGCTCCAGCAGTGCCGCTGCCGTGGCGGCGGCGCCAGCGCCTTCGGCCGCATTGTGCGTGTCGGAAAAGAGATGGCGCATGGCTGCCTCCACCTCATCGTCGGTTACCGAGACGACACGGGCAAGGCCGCGCAGAAGCACGTCGAGTGCTGCGGGCACCGGTGTGCGGCAGGCCATGCCGTCGGCGATTCGCGTATGCACCGGCGCCGAGACCGGGCGGCCCAATTCGAACGATAATGCGTAGGACGGCGCTTCGGTCGAGACGACACCCACGATGTCGCACTGATGGCCCAGCGCATCCCTGGCGGCAATCACGCCACACGCTCCCGAGCCAAGTCCGATCGGGACGTACACCGTCTTGATTCCCGGTGCTGCGCGCAGCAACTCGAGCGCGTAGGTCCCGACCCCTGCCACCAGTTGCGGGTGGAAACTTGGCAGCCGATGCCAGCCGCGTTCCACTGCGATGCGATCGGCGAGTTCGACGCTGTCCTGGAAGTCGTCACCGCCTTCGATCAGCTCGACGCCGAGTGCGCGCATGGCAGCATTCTTTTCGACACTGTTGCCCGTCGGGACGACGACGCAGGCGCGCATGCCGCTGCGCTGCGCCGCGAGCCCCACGGACTGCCCGTGATTGCCGCGGGTCGCCGTCACCACGCCGCTGATCCCCGGATGCTCTCGTTGCAGCCAATCGAGGTAGACCAATCCACCGCGCACCTTGAAGGCGCCAACCGGTGTGTGATTTTCGTGCTTGACCCAGCAGCGGGTTCCAAGTCGTGCCTCGAGCAGTGGCCACCGGTACTGCGGCGTCGGGGCGAACGCGGTGGCGACGACCGCCGCTGCGGACTCCAGTTCTGCCAGCGATGGCAACGCCGCGGTCAGTGCCACGCTCGTCATGCGACGACGCTCTCATCCAGCTCGGAGGTCAGCGATGAGTCATCCACATCGGTGAGCGCGGTGGCTGCCATGAACTGCCCGAATGCATCGAGCGAGAACTGTGTGAGTTTTTCCAGGTCGACGATGGGGTGCGGGTAGTCGAACGCCTGAATGGTGGCAAGCACGTTGGGCAGATGCCGTTCGAACGTCTCGTGTACCACGGCACCGAGATCCGGGTGCTGCGCCGTCATCTGGCGGATGAAGTGGATGCCGAAGCTGACGTGCCGGCCCTCGTCGCGTCGGATGAGGCGAAAGCCTTCCTGCAATCCGGGCAGCCAGTTACGCGCGGCCAACGCATCGCTCGCGCCGACGTAGCCGGTGCGGGCCAGCATCGCTTCGACGACACCCATGTAGTGTGTCACCGCCTCGACGAGTGCGACGCGCAGCCGGGTTGGATCGGTCTCGTGTCGGACCCGATCGGTGGTGGCGTCGAGGTCGTGAATCAGGACGGCTTGCGGGGCGGGTGTGAGTTCAGCCAGCAGCGACGCGGTCTCCTCGCCGAGGACTTCGTGGAAGTAGCGGGTGAAGAACTCGAAGTGTCTTGCCTCTTCGTAGATCTGGCTGGTGAGATACATCTCGATATCGACGCCCAGCCTGAGCCGCGCGACGGCGCCGAGCAGCGGTGCGAGCGTGCTGGTGACGCTTTCTTCGCCGGCATGGAAGAAGGCGCAGAGCTGGTGCAGCTGCTTTGCGAATTCCTCGGTCTCGTAGTCTCGGCGGATCATCTCCCAGTCGGCGGCGTCACGCGAGAGATCGACGGCCGCCGGGTCCCACGCGAGGCGCTTGGAGTTGGTGTAGAGCTGGAAGTACTTGCTGCGGGTCTGTTCGCGGGTCAGCGGCATTGGTGATCTCCGGTCGATGCGTGCTGTAGGCTACTCGGATGACCCGGAGCCGTGCAGGGTCTTGAGGTGACTCGTGCGTAACAGAGCATGCGTTTGGAGGCGCGGTGACAAAGATCTGACTGCGCCCCGAGGAGGGGCAGTGCCAGGATCGGGCGACGAGCCGCTCACGGGTCCTGACAGGGGCATTCCTTGGTCATGTGAGAAAGAACCACTAGCAGCTTTCACACAGCCCTTCCTTGGCTCGAGCGACGAACCACGAAACACGAACCATTTACTGCTGACCACAAGCCACAAGCCCCAAGCCACGAACCACGAACCACAACCACAACCACAACCACTAACAGCATGCACACAGAGACGCAGAGACGCAGAGACGCAGAGCAAAACACTCTTGGCCGAATGCGCCGACCGTCCACACCGAACAGCACTCGAGACACCCCAACAAAAATCCTGCAGGACCGCAATCTCACCTCTGCGGCTCTGCGTCTCTGTGTCTCTGTGTCTCTGTGTGAAAGCTGTTAGTGGCCCGGCTTTTCTGCTCGATCTTTAACCCGGTTTGTCGCTCGGGGTCTGTCGCCCGGTTTGTCACCCAGTTTGTCGCTCGCTCCGCTCCGCAGCCCGAGGCGGTGCGCGCAGTAGTGCCCGGCAGTCCTACGGCCAGAGCGTGTCGATTTTCTGGGCGCAGGCAACGAGGGCTTTCGCCCCCTTGGAGTGCATCATCAGGGTGGCGAGTGAACCGCGGGTGAGCTTCACCTTGCCGCGTGCCACGGCCATGATCGGATCGCTGGCGCCGCCGACGATCTCTTTCCAGGTGGCCAGGTCGGCGGAGAGGACGAATGGCGCCGAAACGGCCTCAGGCGTGAGTGCCGCGGCGCTGAGGCAGGTCCCGGCCTGGAGATCGAGCTGAACGGCAGCACCGTCGGTCACGCCGGCGCCCGGTTCGACGAGCAGCGCCACTGGATTGGTCCAGCCCTTGGCGGCATCCCGGTAGGCGCCGTCGGTGTTGACGGCGTCGAGAAAG
>Ga0163154_10007124_pt1 | contig 13450 bp, 13 predicted proteins | sample OliLakLV19MP9P1_FD_148649 | JGI IMG/M metagenome (GOLD analysis project Ga0163154, IMG submission 148649) | Freshwater microbial mat bacterial communities from Lake Vanda, McMurdo Dry Valleys, Antarctica - Oligotrophic Lake LV.19.MP9.P1 | ecosystem: Environmental > Aquatic > Freshwater > Lake >... | reverse complement strand
ATTATAAGGTAACTTTAAGAGAAAATAAATAAATGCTTATAACAATGCATACACCGGTCAACCTCCTAAACGTCGGCCGTCGTGTATGCCCGCGTTGGCGGCAAAAAAAACAATAAATAGATTTTCGATATGCAAAATATTGTATCATGATGTGTTATGATTGTATTGTAGTAGGCAAAGGAGCTATTGGGCTATCAATAATTTTCCACCTTCTTCAAAAAGGGGTCAAAGTTTTGTGCATAGATGATAGCCCCAGATATATTGATGCTATGGCATCTTTTGCTTCTGGTGCGATGCTGGGGGCTATTAGTGAATTAAGTCATCTGAATTTATTAGGTGATATGGAAGAAGAAGCCTTTATCGAAGCAAGGAAATACCATTTGCAATTTCAAAAAAGTATATCAGAAAAAAGCGGAAGTTCGTATGAAATAAAGGATGGGCTTTTTGTGATCGCAGGAGGATATGGGGGCGAGCAAGATTTCGCCGAGTTAAACCATCAAATTGAGATTTGCAAAAAGTATAATATAAAATTTGACCATGTTCTTCCTTCTGAAATACCTGGCTTTAAACCAACTACTTATACAGGGATAGAGAAATCTGTATTTTTTAATTTTGATGGCACGATTAATTCAGGTGAATTTATGGCTTGCATAGATTATTCTATTTCAACTTTTTCAAAACAGAAATACTCCTTTATTCAGGACAATATCTTGCAAATCGAAAAAACAGAAAATACTTACTTCGTAAAATGCAATTCTGGAAATTATCTTTGTACTAATCATATTATATTTTCAACAGGCGCATTTTATCACAACATACAAGATACTATATTATCAAATAACGAAAAGAAAATAGTTCTTTACTCAGGAAGAGGCGTTGGCCTGCACCTATCAAAGATAAAAGGTCTTACCAATGGCATTAGAACTCCAAATCGAGACTTTGCTTGCGGTCTGCATCTCCTTCCAAATGATTCAACCACTTACTTGGGAGCAACCAATCGTTTTACCCCTTCACCAAATGAGATTGAAAAGCATCCATATGTTAATGAACATCAATTCTTGATAAATTCATCAATTCAGGAGTTAAATAGCAATATTTTACAATCAAGTCATTTAAAATCAGTTGTTGGATATCGTCCATTATCAATTGATAGAAGACCTATTGTTGGGCGGTTAAATGACGGACTATGGATTGCTAATGGGACTTATCGAAATGGTATGCTACTTGCCCCTTTAATTGGTATGGAGATAAGTAATGCAATTTTTGAGAATATTGAACCCAGAAAATACTGGAATACTAACCGTAAATTGATGAGCGAATTTCGAAATCCAGAGTTCTTGACTAATGAGAGTTGGGTTGCAAATGTTAAATCAGAAATGGTGCATCATGTTTCAAAGAGGAAAGATATTTTCAACACAACACTCGGCAATGAAAGACAAAAAGCAGAAGAATTTTGTGATTTTGTCTATAAAGAGGTTTTTTGTTCTGATAATAATGAATTGAGCAATAAGCATTTTCAGGAGGCCTATAAATTATTTCAAGACGCTCCAATAAGAGAAAATGTACCAAGAGTATTGAATTTCTTATTATCGGAATATAATTGGAAATGATAATTTTTAACATAAAAACTTAATCACAAAATATTATGTCAGATATTTTAACGCAGTCAATTGTATCTTTCTCTGGAGTTATAATCTCAGTGCTGATTGCTCTTTATTCTTCCAGATTATCTATAAAAAGTGAGTTTGCAAAACTTGATGCATCATCCTTAAATAATTATTCATCCCCAATGCTGATTGAAAGAATAAAAAGATACCCAGAAATTTATTTTATCATTAGTGAAATGGCAAAAAGCATAGTATCAGGAGACCAAAATATTGGTCGAAAAAAAGTTGACCTAGCACTATTAGAAGAATTTCGATACACATATGATGAATTAAATTCAAAAAACTCTATTTTTTTTAGTGGGAATTCTGCACGAGCATCTGGCCATCTGCGATTCTTTTTATACGATTTAATTGAAAAGGTTAAAAACAATGCAGATTTAAATATAATTAAGGATTCAATGAATCCTTTGAGAATTTTAATTGGGGAATTAGAGTTTACTTTAAGGTCAGACTTAGGGGTTTATGCTATACAATTGAATGATATAAAAGTTTTATCACATACTACTTATACAGAAGTGCTGATACAAATAAAGAAAAGAAGTAATGGCGTAAATTAAGATAAGGGGAAGTAGTCCCCTCCTGCCAATATCGGCATTAACATTTTTTTTCACTAAAATTTCATTAAAATGAAGTCACAAGTTTTGCAAGCGGAAATGTCCGTACAAGAACGAACCAAAAAGGTTCAAGAGGCTTTTCAAAGAGCAACGCCAGAAGTAAAATCAAAAATCCTTGAACTTGTCCCCTCCAATAAGCAATTACAGGGTAGTTCAAATGCTATTGGTTTTTGCGACTGGGGCCAAAAGTAAATGTTCAATTGCCTCACTAGTTTTAGTTGACTGCTTAGATTACTGAGCAGTCAACTTTTTATATTTTAGATAACGAATCAAATTTAAAATGGCATCAGTTCAGACATTAATTGTAATGCAGCCCACACCATTTTGTAATATAGATTGTGGATACTGTTACTTACCTAACCGCTCATCTAATCATAAAATGGATTTAGATGTTGCTGGGAAGATTATCATGGAGGTATTTTCAAGCAAGCTCGTTTCCCCACCAATAGAATTGCTTTGGCATTTGGGTGAACCGCTTGCTATTCCTATTTCATTTTACGAACAAGTATTTTCAATTATAAGTCAAATTAGCGAAGATACGGGAATTGCATATTCTCTGAATTTTCAAACTAATGCCATGCTAATTAATGATAATTGGATAAATTTAATTAAAAAACACAAAATAAATTTAGGAATAAGTATTGATGGGCCAGAATTTATACATGATAGAAAAAGAGTTGACAGAAAGTCGAAAGGAACGCATGCGCAGGTAATGAAAGGCACAAAAATGCTTCAAGAATCTGGTGTGCCGTTCAGCGTTATTATGGTAGTTACAAAATATAGTTTGGACTATCCTGATGAAATTTGTGATTTCTTCATCGAAAATAAAATTGAAGATATTGGGTTTAATATAGACGAAATGGAGGGGATTAATAATTCTACTTCTTTCAGTGAGGTTGTCGAAAGTAAATATAATAAATTTATTACACGATTACTAGAAAGGTCTGTTGCTTCAAGCGGAAAACTTCGGATAAGAGAATTTTGGCAAAACCTAAGACCGTTTACTACTGAAATTTCAGAAGCCGTTAATACTACTAATGTCCCATTTAGAATCTTTAACTTTGACTGTTATGGGAATTACAGTACTTATTGCCCCGAATTGATTGCTGCCAAAAGTATAGAATACAATAATTTCAATATGGGAAATATACTAACGGACGGGCTTGATGCAATTCAAACCAATAGCGTTTTCTTGAAAATTAAAGACGAAGTAGAGAAAGGAGTAGAAAACTGCAAAAAATCTTGTGAGTATTGGTCGTTTTGTGGTGGTGGTGCGCCTTCAAACAAGTTTTTTGAAAACGGAAGTTTCAATACTACCGAGACTTTGGCATGTAAATTTCATAAAAAGGGAGTTATAGACGTACTCGCCCATCATTTTGAACAGCATTTTAGTGCCTAATTTATTAAATTTAAAGTAATGAATTCAATAGTGCCTGTACTTGTGACTGCATACAACAGACCCGACTACCTTCTGTCCTTGTTAGACTGTTTAAAAGCGGATAAAATACCATTATTATATATTTATAGTGATGGACCTAAATCACCGGAACAAAATGAACCTGTTATTGAGGTAAGAAACATTTGCAAACAGATAGATTGGTGCGAGGTTAACTTGATTGAAAGAGATGTGAATTTAGGTTTGGGGCCATCTGTCAGGGCAGCGGTAACCGAAGTTTTAACACAGCATGAGTCTGTCATTGTTTTTGAAGACGACTTAATTTGTGTACCTGGTACGTACAACTACTTAGTTGCTGCGCTTTCGGAGTATAGAAAATATGAAAACGTAATGAGTGTTACCGCATGGACTCATCCTAATATTATCCCAGAAGATATAGTAGAACAACCATATTTTGACGGTAAAGGAGAATGTTGGGCTTGGGCGACTTGGAAAGAGTCTTGGATAGGAATGGATACACATCCTATTGACATGATGTTAAAATGTATAGCAAAAGGCATTGATATTAAAAAATATGGCTCGGATTTGCCCAAGTTAGCACACCAGACCATTGAAAAAAATACATGGGCGATTGGATGGTGGTATTTACATTTTTTAAAAGGAGGACTTTGTATGCGCCCTCCTTACAGTATGGCTGAGCATATAGGATGGGATAGCAGAGGTACAACTGCCCTAGAAGAGATGAAAGTATGGAGTAATCCGCCTTTGAAACCATCTCCTAAAATACCAGATATTTGGCCAGAACCCATTGAACACCCTGACTGTTTAATTCTTTGGAAAAAATCTATCGGAGATACAATATGAATGACTTTTACGCATACTTTGAAAAGCAATATCAGCACAAGAAAGAGAACCACGAAAATGGTTGGCAAAATGAAACAGACGATAAAGAACTTATCAACTGGTTCAGAGAATTATTGAGCAAAGTTCCACCGCAAGGGAATCGCATTCTTGAAATCGGGTGTGGCGCGGGTAACATTTCGGCTTGGCTGGCATCGCTTGGATTTAGCGTTGTTGGAATTGATGTTTCCTACACTGCTATTCGTTGGGCGAAGGAACGATTTACAACACTAAACCTTTCTGGTGATTTTATTTGTGCCGACTTAACAACAAAAGTAAATCTTAATGTAAATAAATTTGATTTTGTTATCGACAGCCTCTGCTTTCATTGTATTATTGGCGAAGACAGAAATGAAGTTTTAAAAAATATTGGTCGTCTCTTAAAGAATGATGGATTGTTTTATTGTGTTACCATGTGCGGTAATCCCAAGCCAGAGATATTGAGTAGACATTTTGATGAGAAAACCAGATGCACATTGTCAGATGGAGTTCCAACTCGTTATTTAGGATTTCCCGATGATATTTTGATAGAGTTGGAGGCCGCAAACTTCACAGTACTTTGGCATAAAATTGTAATATCAGATAATACTGATGGGCAAGACATGTTGATTTCAATAAATAGAATAAATAAGTAGAACGAAACTGTCAAATATCGATCAAAATGAATAAAATTTTAACAATTCTGATGTTTTTTCTGGCATACTGTGCTTGCAAGAATAATTCAAACAATACGGCTCTTGACAAACAAGCGCAGGATAACAGTGAAATTTGTAAATCTTGTTTTGGCACATGTTTAATTAGTACGCCCTCTACAACTACAGTTATGGAGTGGAATGGTTCAGGATATTCGCCAGTAGTTCGTTATGAAACAAAGTATATTCCCTGTGTTACATATGGTATGAGTGGCAAAATTCAAAAGATAAAAAAAGACACAAAAGATAGATAAATCACGCCGCCATCAATGCATGGTCTCACATGGCCGACTAAGCGCGGCCACGTAGCCCATGCTGACGTTCGCTGTAATAAAAATGAAAAAAATAAAAAACCGCTACAATTATTCAGCCATTTTTGGGATTACAATCTACTCTTGACTTTTAAATAAACCAAAACTCAAGGGCAACCATTTACCTTAAAATCAACTAAACTCATTTCAAATTATTCAAAATAAAGTAATATGTGCAAGATGTCGAAAATTACAATATTTTTTCTGTGTTTAACCAACATAGTGTCTTCACAGACGAGTAAACTAAAATACGAAGATATTAAACATTATTATGTGTTTAGTGGCACGCTAATGGATGTGAGAACCCACACCCCTGTAATTCCTAATAAAGTATTTGGTGGGCTTAGCCCCCTTTTTCATAAAAAAAATAATTATCTTACTTACTGGGATCACGGCTTAGTAACCATTAATAGCGAAGGTAAGTTTATTAACTCAATCACACTCGGCTTTCAATCATCAGCATCGCCAGATTATAAGACTATTCTTTACAATAAAGAAGGCGATCTTTGGTCAGCAAATGTCAACTTCAGTAATGGAAAATTAAATGGACAAAAACAATTGACCCAATTGGGTATCCTGGCTAACCCTGCGGTCTGCAATTGGTATGGAGACCATATTCTTCTCGCAAACAACTTCCAAAGCGGCAAGAATGAAATGGTATTGCAGTTGGATAGTAAAAGTGGAAATATTGAAGAATCTTTTCAATTTAAGCATGGTGAGGGGAAACCGGTAGAACGTAGCTATTTTCTTTCGGACAAACCTGCATCTAACGTTATCTCTCCCAATAGGCGATATTATCTAATCGTAGAAAAGTCAACAACGCCTTTGGTATTTGATATGAAAGATTTCACAAATAAGCCCCTTAATCTCCCACCTTTGAACAATTATTTCTGTTCATGGATCTCCGATACTTTAGCGATTGTCTGGGCAGGTGATATGTACACTTCAAAAATATATAAAACAAATTGGGAAAACCGTACAGTTGAAGAATTGTTAGAAGGCAAATCCAACATCGATGTAAATCGCTTTCGGGCAGAATCAAAGCTTGAAAGCCGCAATAGGTCTCATAATATCTCATTAGATGGTGGACATATTTTGATTCCTCTAAAAGAAGAGATCAAAAACGCTAATTATATGGTCATGAATTTACAAGATAGTGGCCTAAAATTGATAAATCCGCAAGTAATAATAAGCAATATATCGAAAAATTATTATTGGATCTCTGGCGAGGCATTTATTTATCGACGTGAGGGCGATTTAAAAACACAAGGAACTTGGCTTTATAACATTCAGACCATGCAACATGTACGCCTTACACCTTACTTGTTTCAAGAAGTTATAGTTTTGCCGGAAGCGAACAAAGTTGTGTTCACTGCCAACTATAATTTATTCGAAACAGATTTAAAAGGAAGTAATCCTAAACAAATAGGCAACAAACAATACAGTACTTATAATTTTTATCTTCAAAACTTTGATCCAATAATTGACACGGAGTCATTCACACACCCCGCCACAGGTTCAAATAGTCCAAATCTGGTACAACAGCCTATTGGCTCCGCAACCACCGTCAAAGGAAAGGTACAAACCAAGCAAGGCTCAAATTTGAGACTTCGCTCTGAGCCTTCAGACACATCAACTATCTTAACTCAAATTCCTAACGGCTCAGAGGTAAAAATTATCGCAGAGGACAATAAAGACGTGATTGTAAGTGGCGAAAAAGGCAAGTGGTTGAAGATTGAGTACAATGGTACAGTTGGTTGGGCGTGGGGTGGTTTTATAAAAAAGCAATAAAGTGACTGGTAAAGATCAACTCACAGACAACGTAAACGGCTGCGTATATTGGTGTCCTGTTTGCTATATTTGAAAATAAATAAATCAGCCATTTAAAATTCATATTCTACTTTCCTGAAAAAATCACTTTTCAAACTAATTTAAAAAATGAAGCCAACTGTTTTATTTTGTATACTTGTATTTCTCGCTATGTTATCATGCAAAAACGGCTTTAAAGGATGCGGCGGAGGGCTATTAGGTGAAAGCAAGACTTGTTCCAATAGCTTCCCAGTGATTTATACGAGTTCTCCTGAAGGGTTCAAAGCAATGGCCCTTGCTGAAGATGGCGTTATATGGCAATGGTCAATCCGCAAGCCGAATGCCATGAAAAATATTCAAAAGATCAACATCGACAATGTGTGTAATATCGACAAAGTAGCATCGCTGGCCGACTTTCTTCCATTCCCGTTTTCGGGCCTGGCGCTGCAAAGTAATGGTAAGGTTAAGGCGTGGAATATACTCAACCCGGAAGAGATGAAAGAAGTAAAGACCGAAAAGCCCATAAAAAAAATAAGTTGTGGCACGGCACACGTTTTACTCTTGAATGAAGACGGAAGCATTTCTGGATTAGGCGACAAAGCCTCTTATATAGGCTTAAACTCTTTAAAAAATGTGGTTGATATTGCAGCAGGGCTCAATTATTCGATCGCATGTACGCAGGATGGAAAAGTATATGTTACTGGGATGAACATTGGTAATTATATTGCCCATGAAAGTACCAATGATCAGATAAAAGATGCTTATCTAATAAATGGCTTGGAAAATATTGTAAAAGTCGGCACAACAAATACTCAAAATCACTATGCCATCGACAAATCTGGCAATATGTACATTTGGGATGTTCATTCTCACGCCAGCAATATTGCGCTCGAAAAAGCCCCTGAAAAGGCACAGTTTGTTTTCTTTGATGCCTTTTATCTTAATGACAACTTGCAGATCAAGGCCAGACCAGCTTTCAAAAACAACAATTTTGTCGCCTTGGATTTTGAAACAAGCGAAAAATTTCAAAATGCAGTTTTTGTGGAGTCATTTAACCGGAAATATTACTTGGTTGTAAAAAGAGACGGATCTGTCTCTGTCTACGATAGTGAAAGTTTTTACTCTGGAAGGTATGTAAAAGCAAGGATTGTTAGTGAGGAAACAGTTCCAGGGTTAATAGTTGACCTAGGTTATTATACCCCGTCAGGCTCAGGGCATGTAACTATTCCAGTCGTAAAAACACCCACTCCTTCACCTGCCCCACAAGACTCAAATCCAACGACAACGCCTTCACCCACTCCCAAAAAAGAGGAGCCATCAGACAAAAAGTATGGCTCTGTGCATACTTTAAAAGGTTCTGATTTGCGATTACGTTCAGCGCCTTCTGACAAAGCCGCTATTATTAAACTGATTCCTAACGGCTCAAAAGTAACGATACTTGGTGAAGACGACCATGAAGTAGAAGTAAATGGAGAAAAAGGGATATGGTTAAAAGTTGGTTATGAAGAAGTTGTAGGTTGGGCTTGGGGTAAATTCATCTTGGAGAATTAACATTTGTCTAAATATATAATACAGCGAACAATCGCTTCCCGAAAATTGCTCCTAAGCGTCGCACATTCGGGAAGCGTAACGTTACCATCAAGCAAAAAAAACAAAATGAAATCTGCTCTTAAAATTATCTTTTTACTCATTCTCGTTTCAGGCTGCCAAATGGAACAAAATAAAGGTGTATACTTTCCAACTCAAGAGCAAGTAACATCTTTTATGAACGAGGCAATGAATACGAATGATTTGCCCGCTGTAGTTGCTATTGCATCCAACACAAAGAATGAAGAAGTCTCATTTGTCTATGGAAAAGCAGAATGGACAGGGAATCAGGAAGTAACAGAAAATCACATCTTCCGACTGTATTCAATGACCAAATTGGTAACAAGCGTGGCTGCCTTGCAATTGGTTGAAAGTGGAGAAATAGGATTAGATGATGACTTGAGCACCTTATTGCCAGAAATGACCGAAATCCCAATTTTATCTAATGGACAACTTACTGAACCTAAGAACCCGATTACTCTTAGACACCTCTTGACCCATACTTCTGGGTTTGGTTACGGCTGTTGTACAGATTTGGAATTATCTAAATTTGATTATGAAAATTGGAAGCATCCCGATGCTCCGAGAAGGTTTGAAAGTGGTACTCAGCTTTTATATGGCACAAGTTTAGATTGGGTTGGCAAAGTGGTTGAAAAAGTTACCAATTCAACTTTAGAAGATTATTTCAGAAGAAACATCACCGAACCTTTAAAAATGGAAAGAACGTTCTTCAATGTTCCAGATTCCTTACAGCAATATATTGTCTCAAGAGGAAATAGAGGAAAGGATGGAAAACAACCGTTGACTGAAAATAAAGGTCGAATACCCAATAAAAAAGTAACAAAATTTAGTGGAGATGATGGCTTATGGTCAACACCTTATGACTATATGAAAATCTTGAAGTGTTTGTTGAATTATGGGACACTTGAAGATGTCGAATTATTGAATAAGAAAACTGTTGAGGAAATGACGAAAAATCAAATTGGCAATATAGATATGGATAGCGAAGGGAACTATTACAATCCAGAATATTGCTGTGATTTAAACGGACTTGCAACCAACTCTACAAAATGGGGATTGGCTTGGGCAATTGACAATCAAGAAAAAGACTATGGTAGAAAACCCGGAACCGTATTTTGGGGAGGTATGATGAATACCTTCTTTTATATTGATTACAAATCGGGTGTCACAGCTTGTATTTTCACACAACACATCCCATTTAATCATTCTGAAACGACTTCATTATTTGATAAGTTTTCAAAAACAATTTACTCAGAAAATAAATGAAAAATGAAGCCTGATGGTAACAATGTATATGCGATAATGCTTCCTAATCGGTCGCACTGCGCATATACTCACGTTGGGCGAAACAGCCGACAAAAAAACTTAACTTGACATAAATATGAAAGTAACTAAAATTCTGACCGTCGTTCTTGGACTCGGGCTTTTCACTAGCTGTCAACAAAAAAAGGATGACTCTGAAGTCTTGAAAAAAATCCTAACCGACTATTTTGACGGAATAAAAACAAATGACTTAGATAAATTGAACTCACTAACAACAACGGACTTTGTTCTTTTCGAGGATGGTGCAATTTGGACAAATGACAGTCTGGTCAAACCAATTCCTGGTGTAAAATCATTTAAGGGCACATGGACTTTTGACGACATGAAAGTTAATATAGATCAAAATAGCGGCGATATTATCTACTACAACCATGGCGATTTCATCATTAACGATACGATTAAAATGCAGGTGGACTTTCTCGAAAGTGCGACATTTAAAAAAGTTGACGGACAATGGAAAATGAATTTCCTTCATTCCACCGTTCGGAAATAAGCCGCAGGTAAGGACAAAAAACACACAAGGTTTCGGGTTCCCCAACGGGAAAATTTCCTTGATTTGATTGAATTGAAATATTTTCCAGAAAATAGATTGTAGCGGTACGACAAATCCAGCAAAATGGCTGGATTTGTCGTATTTTTGTACCAAAATGGCAAAAAATGGCAAAAAAATTAGTTCGGTTCGACTGGGCAATGAAGCGACTTCTCCGGAACAAAGCCAACTTTGACATCTTGGAAGGTTTCCTCTCCGAGTTGCTCCACGAGGACTTTAAAATAAAACAAATCCTTGAAAGTGAAGGAAATAAGGAAACCGAGGACGACAAGTTCAACCGGGTAGACATCCTCGTGGAAAACAAAAAAGGCGAGTTAGTCATCGTTGAAATCCAAAACACCCGGGAGGCCGACTACTTCCAGCGGATGCTCTACGGCACAGCCAAAGTCATCGTGGAGCATATCGCCGAAGGCCAGCCTTATTCCCAAGTCAAAAAAGTGTACTCCGTCAACATTGTGTATTTTGACCTCGGACAAGGGGATGACTACGTTTACCACGGCACAACCACGTTTGTCGGCATTCACAGCAACCACGAACTAGAATTGTCTGAAAAGCAGAAAGAGCTTTTCCAAAAGACATCGGTATCGGACTTGTATCCCGAATACTATGTGATAAAAACAAACAGGTTCAACGAGGTCGCCAAGGATACGCTGGACGAGTGGATATACTTCTTGAAAACGGCGGAAATCAAAGAAGAATTCACAGCAAAGGGGTTGAAGTCTGCCAGCCAGAAACTTGACATTCTGAAATTAGACCCTGCCGACCGAAAGGAGTATGACAGGTATATGGAGTCGCAGCGGAGCGATGCGAGTTTTGTCGAGACTGTGAAATTGGAAATTACGTCGGCGATAAATGAAGCATTGAGAAGCCGTGCAGAGGAGGCATTAAAAAAAGGATTCGCGGTGGAGGTTGTGGCTGAGATAACTGGTTTACCGATAGAAGAAGTCCAAAAGATTGCCGATAGTCTGCCCTAATAAATAAGAATCACCCAAACAATGCATGGGACGGAAAGCACTCCTAAACGTCGTGCCTTCGTCCATGCCGCCGTTGTACAAAAGGCTCGCTGCGCTCGCCTTCTGTACAACGCGGAGCGGCTGCACCGCTGCTGCACGAAGTTCTCCCTACGGTCGCCCATCGTACAACAACGGTTTTGCAAAATTGAAAAAAATTTTCCGCTTCGCGGATTTTTCCAACTTCGCAAAGCCGCTCCGCGTTAGTGACAATTAAAAAAAATAAAAAATAAAATAATATGGACTGGAAGAAAATTGAGTTTGCAACATTAGCAATAGCGGCTGGGCAAACTGAAAAAAACTTTGCCAAAGGGTTAGAGTTATTAGAGAACCAAAAATTTGCCGAAGCCAAGTCAATTTTCAAGACCATCCAGAAACGGGTGCAGATTGAAAGTGACCTCCCGCCAGTTGGAATTTTCAAAGAGGAACTCAATTCAGCAAAAGGGTTTGCAGAATTAGGGCTAAAAAACTATCAGGAAGCCCATAAATTGTTTTCAGAAACTATAAATAGAATAGAGAAGTATGGTTTTGAAAACAGTAAAATAACAAAAGAAACTGCAAATAATAAATTGAGTAATCTTTATGTCGGACAGGGAAAGTCTCTGATTTTTTTAGGGAATACAACTGACGGGGTTTCGCTTTTGGTAGAGGCTTTTAACACCGATAATAATAATATTGAGGCACTATTTTTTATTGTAACAATTTATTCATTAACAAATGAAATTAATTCTGTTGATTTTTATACAAAGGAAATAGCAAAATGCTATAACGACCAGTATTCAACTCATAGAAAATCACTTCATTATCACATCAATAATAATACAATATCCGATAATAAATCAGCATATGAACGTTTTTTAAGAATTCTACGGTCATTTAATTTAATTGACGACCATTTTTTTCACTCAAAAATTGGGAAAGCATTGCCTCAAAATTCCCTTTCCGCAAATGAAAAGCAAGGAATACTGAACGAGATTGTTCAGAACAATATTTCCTCTGCATTTGAACTTTTACTTTCCGCAAGTAAGAATAAGCCTGATGTCTTTAACTCAACTATGCTTTTATTCAATAATTATAACAAAGTGACTATGGAGGTTAGAATTGGTATTATTGCAAAAGATGATGAAAACTTGATTTTAAATAAAATAAAATTAGCGATGATACAATTGTCTAATGATTTATAAAAGTAAAATATCACTAACAATGCACTCAACGCCAACCGCCGCCAAGCCCAACGCTCAAAGCCAACGCAGGCGGTGGTATGCATGAGTGCTGACGTTGTACAAAAGGCTCGCTGCGCTCGCCTTCTGTACAACGCGGAGCGGCTGCACCGCTGCTGCAAGAAGTTCTCCCTACGGTCGCCCATCGTACAACAACGGTTTTGCAAAATTGAAAAAAATTTTCCGCTTCGCGGATTTTTCCAACTTCGCAAAGCCGCTCCGCGTTCTCGGAAACCCAATACCTAAAAAGAAAAGACCAAAAAGGAATTAAAATCCCTCAAAAGGATTTATCTTGCCATAAAATCAAACAAAAAATTAGGTATGATCATCGCCAATCCCATCTACGATGT